>Ga0213828_1000047_pt1 | contig 229100 bp, 199 predicted proteins | sample MC6MC0897MG_FD_180664 | JGI IMG/M metagenome (GOLD analysis project Ga0213828, IMG submission 180664) | Enriched soil aggregate microbial communities from Iowa State University, Ames, United States - MC6-MC0897-MG | ecosystem: Environmental > Terrestrial > Soil > Unclassified | place: USA...
GTAACCTCGGACTGCTCCCACACCTACTGCGGCGAATCGATGGTTCGCGACGGACGCAAAACCTGTGGGAGCCGGCTTGCTGGCGAATGCGGTGGGTCAGCGGCCGCATTGGTGAATGACCCACCGCATTCGCGGCCCTCGTAACCTCGGACTGCTCCCACACCTACTGCGGCGAATCGATGGTTCGCGACGGACGCAAAACCTGTGGGAGCCGGCTTGCTGGCGAATGCGGTGGGTCAGCGGCCGCATTGGTGAATGACCCACCGCGTTCGCGGTCCTCGTAACCTCGGACTGCTCCCACACCTACTGCGGCGAATCGATGATTCGCGACGGACGCAAAACCTGTGGGAGCCGGCTTGCTGGCGAATGCGGTGGGTCAGCGGCCGCATTGGTGAATGACCCACCGCGTTCGCGGCCCTCGTAACCTCGGACTGCTCCCACGCCTGTTGCGGCGATCCCGGACTTTGCCTACCGCGATCGCAAACCCTGCGCCGCCGACAACAACCCCCAAAACTTCGCATAGCGCTCGCGCAGCGCCGGTTGCACTGACGCCATGGGTTGATACCTCGCCTTGACCGGCATGCCCGACTGCAACAGATCCTTCCCCTGCCCGATCGCCAAAAACCCGAGTTTGGCCGCACCGATGCACGCGCTCAGCTCGCTGCCGTGAAGGGTGTAGACCTCGCGATCAAGAATGTTGGCCAGCAACTGCGCCCAGTATTCACTGCGCGCGCCGCCGCCCACCAAGGCGCAGCCGTTGATCGTGGCACCGGCTGACAGCACTGCATTCATTGCATCCAGCAGACCAAAGCCGACGCCTTCCAGCACCGCGTACCCCAGCATCGCAGGCGTGCTGTCGTGTCCGAGGTTCATGAAACCGCCGCGCAGCAACGGGTCGTTGTGCGGCGTTCGCTCGCCCGCCAGGTAAGGCAGGAACAAAGGACTGGCGACAGATACCGAGTGCTCGACGGGTAACTCGGCCTGCACCCGCGCCAGCAAGGTTTGCTCGTCCGGCTGGCCGAGCAGGCGCGTCACCCAGCGCAGGCAACTGGCACCGGCCAGCATGGCGCCCATGGTGTACCAACGATGGGGCAGCGCATGGCAAAAACTGTGCACCGCGCTCAAGGGATTGCCCGCTGCGTGGTCGGTGATCGCTACGATGGCCGCGCTGGTGCCCAAGGTGACGAAAGCATCGCCGGCATTGATCGCGCCAATGCCCACGGCCGACACCGGGTTGTCACCGCCGCCCGCTGCCACTGGCAATCCAATCGGCAGACCCAATACCCGCGCAGACGCCTCACTCAATCCGCCAGAGCGCTGATCGGCTTCCAGCAAGGCCGGCATCTGCGCGAGTGTCAGTCCAGTGGCGTGCAACATGGGTTCGTGCCACACCCGTCGCGCCACATCCAGCCAGAGCGTGCCCGCCGCATCGGACATATCGCTGATGCGTTCGCCCGTCAGCAGCAGGCGCAAGTAATCCTTGGGCGACAGCACGCAATCGATCTGCCCGAACACCTGCGGCTCGTGGTGTTGCAGCCAGAGCAGCTTGGGCGCCGTCAATCCCGCCATCGCCAGGCTGCCAGTGTGTTGCGCGTAGTTGGCACCCTCGTGATTCAGGTGCTCGGCCTCAGCCACGGCGCGCGAGTCGTCCCACAGAATGGCCGGGTACAGCACCTGATTGGCGGCATCCAGCAACACCGCGCCGTGCATCTGCCCGGACAGCCCGATGCACGCGATGCGCCCCCACGCTGTCGGGTGCTCGGCGCGCAATTGCCCGAGCGCGGCCAGGCACGCCTGCCACCAATCCGCCGGATGCTGTTCCGACCAGCCGGATTGCCTGCGGTCGACGCTCACCCGCGCGCCCGCCTGCGCCAGCACTTTACCCTGTGAATCGAGCAGAATGGCCTTGAGCTCCGAGGTGCCCAGATCAATGCCCAGAGAGACAGCTTCACTCATCAACGTTATTTCCTGTCAGCGGCCGCACTCACGGGCATCCGCATGAATTTCGCAGGCGCAACGTCGCAGCCAGACGCTCCGCCTGTATCGGTCCTTCCGGGCGGTCGATGCGCTGCAACAGCAACTGCACCGCACGCGCACCCAACGCTTGCACGGGCTGGGCGATCACGCTCAAGCGCGGGAGGAAAAAATCTGCCCAGTCAAAATCGTCGAATCCCACCAGTGCCATCTGCTCGGGCACCGCGATCCTCGCGTCCCGCAGCGCATGCATCGCACCGATGGTCATCAGGTTATTGGCGGCCATGATCGCGCTCGGCGGTGCACGCAACCCCAACAACTGCTGCGCGGCCAGCCGTGCCGACTCACTGTTGGACTCGCCATCGACCAGCAGCGCGTCATCGAACGCCAAACCCGCGTTTGCCAATGCCTGGCGGTAACCTTCGATGCGCTCTTCCGTGGTGCTCAGCCCACGGTGCCCGGCAATCATGCCGATGCGCCGGTGGCCGTGACCGATCAGATGCGCCACCAGCTCGCGAGTCGATTGCAGGTTTTCCACACCCACCTGATCGAACCCTCCGGTGGCCATGCGATCCACCAGCACCGTCGGAATCGCGTTGGCCTGCAGGTATTCCAACGCGGCGTGCTGCGGATCGCTGGAGGGGGCAAGCAGGATGCCATCGACCCGACGGTGATGCAGCGCCTTGACTACGTGCAGTTCATGCACGGGATCATCGTGGGTGTCGACGAACAGCATCATGATGCCGTGGCGCGCGCACTCGGTTTCGATGGCGTGAACGGTCTCGCTGAAGTAGTGGTTGGACAGCGCCGAAATCGCTACGCCAATGGTATTGGTGCGCGAGCGGGCCAGCGAGCGGGCCAGCGTGTTGGGGATGTAACCCAACTCGCGAACCGCCTGCTGCACCGCGTCCACCGTTTCCGGGCTGACCTTGCGCGTGCCGTTGAGCACGTGGGACACCGTCGACGTCGACACCCGGGCCTGTCGCGCCACATCCTCCATCTTGACCACTGCGTTCACTCTCTTGGCGGCATGTCTGATTCAGCGTTTTAGCGCTTGCTCGACCAGCCGGTGTAGGAACCGACGTTGTCGCGGGTGATCAGTTTCGGCGTGAGTTGGGTCACCGCTTCAGCCGGTTTCTTGTCATTGAGCAGGTCGTTGCCGATGACCACCGCTTGTTGCGCCATGGCCCAGGGGTCCTGACTGGCCGATGCCTGTATCGACGATTCGGATTTCAGCGCGTGCTCGATGTCCGGCGCCCCGTCCACCGAGGTGATGACGATGCCGCTGCGTTTCAGTTGCCTGGCTGCCAGGTCACTGCCAATGGCTTGTGGGTCGTTGATCGCGAACAGACCGTCGATTTTCGGGAAGCGTGTCAGGTAACCCTGCATGGCGTTCAGGCCACCGTCGCGCGAGCCCTTGGCATCCTGATCGTCCGACAGCACCTTGATGTCTGGCGCGCCGGCGAAGGCCGATTTGCAGCCGGTGACCCGGTCGGTCACGGCGGTGACCTGAGGACCGTTCTCGATGATCACATTGCCCTTGCCGGAGAGCTTGTCGACGATGAACTGGCAGGCCAGTTTGCCGGCCTCGACGTTGTCGGTCTGCACCGTCGCATCGACACCCGCCGCGCTCACGTCCACCGCAACCACTTTGATGCCGGCCGCCTGTGCCTTCTTGACCGCCGAGGCAATCGCTTTAGGATCGACTGCGTTGATCAGGATCAGGTCCACACCGGCAGCGATGAAGTTGTCGATCTGCGAGAACTGCTTGCTCAGGTCATAGTCGGCAGACACCGAGGTCACTTTGGCGTTGGGGTTGATCTCCAGCGCCTTGGCCTTGGCACCGTCGGCCAGGGTCACGAAGTAAGGATTGCCCAGCGAACCCAGACTGATGCCCACCGATTTCAATTCGCGGGCTTCGACGCCTTGCGACAACAGCGCCGCCAAGCACAGGGATACGACAGCAGGGAATTTGCGTTTGAAGTTCATGATTTCTCTCTTGTGATTATTGTCAGAGCCATTGTTTGAAACGCGTGACGCCAAAGCGATGAATCAGGTTCGCGCACCGGACTGGCGATAGCGGTCAAGCGCCACCGCGCCGATGATCACGATGCCTTTGATGATGTACTGCCAGATGTCCGACACCCCAAGCAGCACCAGTCCGTTGGTCAACACCGCAATGATCAGCGCGCCGATCAGCGTGCCGCCAATGGTGCCGACGCCACCGGTAAAACTGGTGCCGCCAAGAATCACCGCTGCGATGGCGTCCAGTTCGTAGGACTGCCCCAACTGCAGGCCGTTGGCGGCAAACAGTCGCGACGCGCTCATCACGGCGCCCAGTCCGGCCAGCGCGCCGGAGACCGCGTAGACGAACAGCAGCACTTTCCACACTTTGATCCCGGACAGCCGCGCGGCTTCGGGGTTGCCGCCCACCGAATAGATCTGCACGCCCATGACCGTGCGGCGCAGGATGAACCAGGAAATGGCGATCACGGCCACCGCAATGATCACCAGCCACGGCACGCCGAGCACCGAATCGTTGCCGATGAAGGCAAAGGGCAGATCAGGGTTGAAGACGGTCTTGTCGTCGGCCAGCAAGCGCGCCAGCCCGCGCATGGCGGTCAGCGCACCGAGGGTGACAATGAACGGCGGCAGGCGCATGAAGGCGATCAACCCACCGTTCACCAGGCCCAGCAGCAAGCCAAACCCGACTCCGGCGAAAATCCCGAGCATGCCCCACTGCGGCGACATCGACGCTTGCAAAGCCACGACTGCAGAGGCTGCCAGGATCGCGCCGACCGACAGGTCAATGCCGGCGGTGAGAATGACAAAGGTCATGCCCGCTGCCAGCACCACGTTGACCGAGGCCTGCTGGGTGATGATCGACAGGTTCTGCCAACTCATGAAACTGTCGGTCATCAACGCGAAGCCCACCAGCAGCAGGATCAGCACCGGCAGCATGCCTATGGTACGCATCAGCTCGCGCACACGTTCACGCTTGCTGATGGCCGCCACGCTTGGCGAGTTTTCCAGGGTCAGACTCATGGGCTGGCCTCCTTTTATTGTTGTAGAAAGTGTCAATGACACGGTCACTGTAGGAGCTGACCGACGTTAGGAGGCCTGCGATGCGGTAGCTGATCCACTCTCTTCATTGGCTGACACACCGCTTCGCAGGCCTCGTAACCTCGGTCAGCTCCTACAGGGGACTGCCGTTGTTTCAGGTTGGAACAGCCACCTGCTCACCCCCAGTCGCCAGATCGATGATCCGTTCCTGAGAAATCTCGTGTCCCGATGCGCCGCCGACTTCCGCCACCAGTTGCCCTTCACGCATGATCAGCACGCGGTCACAGGTGCCGATGATCTCCGGCAACTCACTGGAAATCACCACGATGCCGACCCCGGCCTTGGCCAGTTCGTTGATGATCCGGTAGATCTCGGACTTCGAGCCGATGTCCACACCGCGGGTCGGCTCGTCGAGAATCAGCACATGCGGTTTGACTTCCAGCAACCGCGCCAGCAGCACCTTCTGTTGGTTACCGCCGGACAACGCACCAACGTTGACCTTGCCCGACGCCACGCGAATCGACAGTGACCGGATCGCCTCGACTGCCCGTTGCGCGCCGCGCCCACGATCCAGCACACCGCCGGCATGAGCGTCCGGCACACAGGCACAGACGTTGATGTTGTCGCGCACGCTCATGTCGAGGAACAGGCCCTGGGCCTTGCGATCCTCCGTGAGATACACCACGCCGGCCCGAATCGCGTCGGTGGGATTACGCAGTTCCGTCACGGCCTTGCCCGCGACTTCAAGGCTGCCAGAGGTGCGTGGATCGGCCGCGAAGATCAGGCGTGCCAGCTCCGTGCGTCCTGCCCCGACCAACCCGGCGATGCCCAGTACTTCACCCGCGTGCAGATCGAAGCTGCAGGGTTTCACCCGCTTGCCATCGGCCATGTCGCGTACGCGCATCACCACTTCGCCAGGGTCATACGGCGCGTGTTCTTTCTTGTAGAAACCGGACAGGTCTCGGCCGACCATCATCTTGACCAGCGCATCCGCCGACAACGCGTCACGCTCCAGCATGCCGACGTACTCACCGTCGCGCAGCACCGACACCCGGTCCGACAACTCGTAAATTTCGGCCATGCGATGGCTGATGTAGATGATCGCCAGGCCCTGATCACGTAGTTGCTTGATCAACGCGAACAGGCGATCGGTTTCGCGGGAAGACAACGGCGTGGTCGGTTCGTCCATCACCAGAATCTTCGCCTCGGCGTGAAGCGCGCGGGCAATCTCCACCAATTGGCGCTCGGCAATCGACAGCACGCTGACCTTGGTCGAGGGTTTGAAGTCGGCGCCCAGTCGCGCCAGCACATCGGTACACCCCACCTCCATCCCCTTGCGGTCGATGCTCCAGCCCCGACGTAACTCACGCCCGAGGTAAATGTTCTCCGCGACGCTGAGGTTCGGGCACAGGCTCAGCTCCTGATAGATCACCGCAATGCCCTGGGCTTTCGCGGTCAGCGGATCGAACGCCGGTAAGGTCCGACCACCCACGCGAATCTCGCCACCGGCATCGGCCTGGTAGGCGCCGGAGAGGATTTTCATCAGGGTCGATTTGCCCGCGCCGTTCTCGCCCATCAGTGCATGGACTTCACCGGCATAGACTTTGAGGGCGACATTTTTGAGCACGCGCAGGCCGTTGAAGGTCTTGGAAATGGCGTTCATTTCCAGCACGGGCATCGGCGACTCAGCGAGGACGGCGCTCATGACCGAGCGTCCGCAGCGTGGATGGGTAGTGCGTCAGGCGCCATGAAAACGCGTGAAGACAGAGCAGGCAAACTGTTCATGTGTATCCTCGAGGCTTTTTGTTTTTATGCCTGGGCCACCTCGTGATCGGGCGGCGCTCGGGAACTGCTTTGGAGAATCAATTCGAAACACTCTAGAACAGCTGAAACGTTTCACGCAAGCGCTTGCTTTTCCAGACATGAAAAAGGCGACCAATTGCAGTCGCCCTTTCTTTCATCAAATACCGCTGGATCGCGCAGGCGTGAAACCCGGTTCGCGCTTACGGTTTAGCGACTTTCCACATGTCTTTGAAGCCGTCACCGGTGGTGTCGCCCGCCTTGGTGTCCTTGGTCCAGGTGTAGAGCGGCATACCGTTGTAGGCCCACTGTTTGCTGCCGTCGTCCCGGGTCACCACCGTGTACTTGCCCTCGGTCTTCGCGTCAGCACCGGCCATCAACGGCGGCCAGGCTTTGGCGCAGTCGCCGTTGCAGGCTGACTTACCGGCGCTGTCTTTGGTGAAGGTGTACAGGGTCATGCCTTTGTGATCGGTGAGCACTTCGCCTTTGTCGGTCTTGCCGGTCATCGCCGGGCTGGCTGCAAACGCCAGGCTGGAAGCGCAGGTCAGGGCCACGGCGGCGGTGAGGATGATGTTCTTCAGCATGGTGAACTCCTTGATTGTTTTTCGAGTAGGGAGCAAACGCCAGAAACCTTCCAGGCTCCCGCTGCTGGCACCGATTGGTGCGGGCAGTGAAGGTAAACGTTTGTCGAAGGGGGTTTATTCCATGCGGATGAGAAATATTTTTTGTGCAGGGGTTTGGGGTTGGTGAGAAGTGGTGAGCCGCTCCTGGATTGTGTGCCTTATCCGGTTTTTTTTGGCGCGGCGCGGGCCGGGTTTGTCCTAACGGCCAAACTGTTCCGCCTTCGGCGGGTTACTTGATAACCCCAAGTAACCAAGGGTCTGAAGCTCCCGGTTTGGCCCGACTTCGTCGGGTCCCTTCACGTCGGCGACACTCCGTGGGCCCGCCGCCAGCCGCCATCCATGGCGGGGCGGCTCTCGCGGCATCCATGCCGCTCGGCCCACTCCGCGCCGCCTGCGTTCAGCCTGCACCCAAGTCGCGCTATCCGATGCTTTGATCGTTCCCAAGCTCTGCGTGGGAATGCATGGCAAGACGCTCCGCGTCCAAGTCGACGCGGAGCGTCACTCGATGCGTTACCACGCGGAGCGTGGGAACGATCAGCTCTTGCTCCTGCTGTTGATTTTGTTTTTCGATGCGCTTTGGTCTACGAACGTTATTCTCAGGCCTTACCAATCTCAGGCATCAGCATCCATTCCGCGCTGTCATTCCACACGTCCATCCGGGTGATCTTGCCATTGCGCACTTCAAACCGGTCCAGGTAGCGGTTACCGGAAAAGCTGCGGCCGTCCGGCCATTCGCCGTACAGGGTGCCGTTGGAATACACCACGGTGTGATCACCGCGGTCCATCCAGTCGAAATTGCCCAGTGCCTTTTTCACCCACGCATAGCGCGAACCGTTGAAGGCGGTGATGGTTTGCGGATCGGGCATGGCGCGCCCGCCGGTAAATGTAATCTTCACGTCGTCGCTCATGAAGGTCGCGGCGCGGACCGGGTCCGGTGCCATCGAAGCCTCAAGAAAATTGCTAACAATCTGAACGTCTTTATTCACTTCTGACATAACCCGCTCTCCTGACTCGATGATGACCGCTGACGGTCCGTATGCCTCTACGTGGTGCGAAGCGCCTTAATTTGGAGCGATATCACGGGCGATGATGGCCGCAACCTGCGCTTTCAAGGCGTCTTTGGACTGGCATCCTACTTGCTAGCAATAATTTTACAAGTGCTAGCAATCAGGAGCGTTACCCATGTCATTTCGGCTTCCAACCCTGCAGCGTCTGTTGTCCTCCACGGCTGCGGCCTTCTCTCTGACCCTTGCGATGTCCACCGGCGCCCAGGCGGCAGAACCGCCGATCAAAGTCGGTCTGGTAGCGGCGCTCTCCGGGCAATCGGCGAAATCCGGGGAAGCCTTGACCCGTGGTCTGACCATGGCCATTGATGAGGTCAATGCCCACGGCGGGGTGTTGGGGCGTCCGCTGGAACTGGTGCGCCGGGACGATGAAAGCAACCCGTCCAAAGGCATGCTCGCCGCCCGCGAGCTGATTCAGCGGGAGAAGGTCACCGTGCTGTTCGGCGGCCTCGACACGCCGGTTTCGCTGGCCATCGTGCCTTTGGCGAACCAGCTGAAAGTCCCGTTCATGGGCATCTGGGCGGCCGGGACCAGGATCACCGAAAACGGCGCGGCGGATAACTACGTGTTCCGCGTCTCGGCCGTCGACGAACTCGTTGACGAAGCGCTGGTGAAATATGGCGCTGACCAGGGCATGAAGAAGCCGGGGATGATCCTCATCAACAATCCCTGGGGCGAATCCAACGAGGCTGGCTTCAAACGCGCGCTGGAGAAACGCGGTCTTGAGAACGCCGGTGTCGAGCGCATTCAGGACAGCGATCTGGACGTGGTCCCGCAATTGACCCGATTGAAAAATGCAGGCGCCGACACCCTGCTGATGGTCGGCAACGTCGGCCCCTCGGCGCAGGTGGTCAAGTCACTGGACCGCATGGGTTGGGACGTGCCGGTGGTGTCGCACTGGGGCCCTGCGGGTGGACGTTTCGGCGAACTGGCTGGACCGAGTGCCTCGCGCGTGCACTTCATCCAGACGTACGTGTTCACCGAGCACAACAACGCCAAAGGCGACGCCCTGCTGGCCTCGTTGAAGACTGCCTACCCACAGATCAAGACCCTGGCCGACGTGACACCCGCGGTCGGCATCGCCAACGCCTACGACGCCTTGCACCTCAGCGCACTGGCCATCGAGAAGGCGGGCAGCACCGACGGCAGAGCCGTACGCGACGGCTTCTACGGCATCACCGACTACGACGGCCTGATCAAGGATTACAAGCAGCCGTTCACGGCACAGAAACATGACGCACTGGGGCCGGACGACTACGTGTTCACCCATTTCGTCGGCGACCAGATTGTCCCGCTCAAGCCTTGATTGACGCCATCACCGCACGCTAAGGAATCACGCCATGTTTACCGCCGCCATCGTCACCGGCCTCGGTCTGGGCAGCATGTACGCCCTGCTCGCCCTGGGCTTTCACCTGACCTACGTGGTCTCGCGCACCGTCAACTTCGCTCAGGGCAGCGCGATGATGGTCGGCGCCGTGCTGGGCTACACGCTGTGCATCACGTGGGGTTTATCGCTGTGGCTGGCGCTGCCGCTGACACTGTTGCTCAGCGCGCTGTACGGCCTGGTGATCGAACGCTGGCTGGTGCGGCCGTTCCACAGCCGTGGCTCCCAAGCCTGGCTGATGGCGACGGTGGCGGGCGGCATTCTGGTGGACAACCTGGCGCTGTTCACCTTTGGCAAAGAGCCGCGTCAATTTGAAAGCAGTCTGGTGAACCTCAAGGTCGAGCTGTTCGGCAACGGCATCGGCGCCTTGCAGTTGCTGATTCCGTTGATGGGCGCGGCCATCGCCCTGGCGCTGTTTCTGGTGCGCCGCTACACGCGTCTGGGCAAGGTGCTGGAGGCCTGCGTGCAGAACCCCAAGGCGGCGATGCTGATGGGCATCAACGTCAATCGCGTGGTGGCCATCGCTTTTGCGGTTTCGACAGTGTTCGCGGCCATCGCAGGTCTGCTGATCGCCCCGCTGTTCAGCGTCAACGCCGAGATGGGCATGTTGTTCGGCCTCAAGGCCTTCGCGGTGGCGATTCTCGGCGGCATCTCCAGCGCCGGCGGCGTGTTCGGCGCCGGGCTGATGTTCGGCCTGACCGAAGCGCTGATCACCCTGTATTTCGGCTCGGCGTTTACCCAGATCTTTACCTTCGCCTTGGTGATTCTTGCCTTGGCGATTCGTCCCAACGGCCTGTTTGGCAGCCAGGCACTGGTGAAAGTATGAAAGACATGAAACCCCTGTTAGGCCCTGCGTCCATCGCCGTGCTGGCCCTTGTCAGCGTGATTGCGATCTTCACACTCGACAGCTATTCCCTGCTGGTCTTCACCCTGTGTGCACTGGCCGCCGTGGTCGGTGTCGGCCTCAATGTATTGATCGGCCTGAGCGGACAAATCTCCTTCGGACACATCGCCTTCTATGCCATCGGCGCCTACGTTTCGGCATTGATGACCCTCGCGGGCTTGCCGCTGTGGCTGGCGGTTCCAGCGGCGGGCGTGGTGGCCGGTGGTGTCGGTGCGTTGCTGGCCATTCCCGCGCTGCGCGTCACCGGCCCCTATCTGGCGATGATCACCATCGCGTTCTCGTTTGTCGTGCACCACAGCCTGATCGAATGGCGTGACGTCACAGGCGGTTCGAATGGGCTGATGGGCATCCCGTTGCCGGAGTTTGCGGGGATGGACCCGTCGATCTTGCTGGCGTTGATCGCCACCGCCCTGATGATCGGCGCATTGGCGTTTTACCAGCGCGTGCATCACAGCGGCTGGGGCAAGGCAATGCGGGCGGTGAAGGCCTCGGAAATCGCTGCGCGCTCGCTGGGGTTCAATCCGGTCGTGAGCAAAACCCTGGCCTTCGCACTGTCAGCGCTGCTCACGGGACTGGCCGGCGCCTTGCTGGCCCCGTTGTTGATGTTCATCAACCCGGAGTCGTTTCCGTTTTCGCAATCGATTCTGTTCGTACTGGCGGTGATCGTCGGCGGCAGCGGCACCTTGTTTGGCCCGGTGCTCGGCGCCTTGCTGATCGTGCTGGTGCCGGAACTGCTGTCGGATTTCGCCGAATACCGCCTGCTGATTTTCTCGATGTTGCTGCTGGTGGTGCTGTGGATCGCCCCCAACGGCCTGCTTGGCGCCCTCGCCCGTCGCTGGATCAAACCGACGCTACTGACGCCGCCGGGCCAGATCAACGCTAAACGCATGGCTGACTTCCTGAGCACTCGCGCGCAGGGCGATGGCCTGCACATTCGCGACATCGGCATCCGTTTCGGCGGCGTGCAGGCGGCGCAGGGCGTCAGTTTGCACGCGCCGGCCGGGAGCATCACCAGCATCATCGGTCCCAACGGCGCGGGCAAAACAACGGTGCTGAACATGATCAGCGGCTTCTACACCCCGGACAGCGGACAGATCGAACTCGGCCAGCCGCTGGCCGGATTGCCCGCCTGGAAAACGGCTCGCGCCGGGATCGCACGGACCTACCAGACCACCCAGCTGTTCGGTGAAATGTCGGTGCTGGACAACGTGCTGGTGGCGATGCAGAAAGGCCGTCTGGGTTTTATCTTCAATCGCGCCACCGCCGCGCAACGCTCGCTTGCACTGGACTTGCTGGCACTGGTGGGCTATCGCGGCGCGGTGAACATCGCCGCCGACGACCTCCCCCACGTCGACCGTCGCCTGGTGGAAATTGCGCGAGCGCTGGCAACGGCGCCTTCGGTGTTGCTGCTGGATGAACCCGCTGCGGGCTTGAGCCGCCGTGACACCGATGCCCTGGCGATCCTGTTGAAGCAACTGGCTGGCTATGGCCTGACCGTGATGCTGGTCGAGCACGACATGGCGCTGGTCATGTCGGTGTCCGAACGCCTGCTGGTGCTGGACGCGGGCAAGCCGATCACGGTCGGCACGCCGCTGGAAGTGCAGCAGAACGAGCGAGTGATCGCCGCCTACCTCGGCGGAACCGAGTATCAGGCGACACCCCGCGATGAAGCCTGGAACGGCAGTCACGACGCGCGCCTGTACGTGAAGGACCTGGTCATCGACTACGGTGCAGCGCCCGTGGTGAACAAGGTCAATCTGGTGGTCAACCCCGGCGAGCTGGTGGCGATTCTCGGCGCCAACGGCGCAGGCAAATCGAGCATCCTGCAGTGCCTGGCGGGCCTGCATCGTGCGTCAGGCGGCAGCATCCTGCTGGACAACGAAAACATCGAACAGGCCAGCGCCAGCAGCATCGCGGGACAGGGCCTGGCGCTGGTCCCCGAAGGCCGCCAGGTGTTCCCGTACCTGAGTGTGCGCGACAACCTGCTGCTGGGTGGTTATTCACGGCGCGAAGCGTTCGATGCCGAGGCGGAAATCGAAGCGATCCTCACGCGTTTCCCGCGTTTGCGTGACCGGATCGACAGCCCGGCCGGCCTGCTTTCGGGCGGCGAACAACAGATGGTCGCGGTGGGTCGCGGACTGATGGCGAAACCGAAAATCCTGCTGCTGGACGAACCGTCGCTGGGCCTGTCGCCGTCGATGATCGGCGAACTGTATGACGCGCTGGCCGCCCTTCGCGACGAAGGCGTGACACTGTTGCTGGTGGATCAGATGGCCAACCTCGCGCTGCAAGTCGCCGACCGTGCGTATGTGCTGGAAACCGGCTGCGTGATCAAGTCCGGCAGCGCCGCCGAACTGCGCGAAGACACTGAACTGGCTGCGGCCTATCTGGGCGAAGGAGCCTGCGCATGAACGCCTTGATCATCACCCATGCCCGCGTGGGCGAAGCGTCCGGCCTCGCAACGCTTTACGTTGAGAACGGACGCTTCGTCGAAGCACTGAGTCGGGATATCACGACCTGTGAAACCCTCGATCTTGAAGGTCGACTGCTGCTGCCCGGGTTGATCGAAACCCACATCCACCTGGACAAGGCCTGCATCATGCAGCGCTGCCAGTTGCAGGCGGGCACCCTGGCCGAAGCCGTGCAACAGACACGTGCCGCCAAGGCTGAATTCACCGAGCAGGATGTGTATCAGCGCGGAAGGCAGGTGCTGGACAAGGCGATCCTGCAAGGCACCACCCACATGCGCACCCATGTCGAGCTGGACCCGCAGATTGGCTTGACCGGCTTCAATGCGATCCGCCGCTTGCAGGCCGATTACGCGTGGGCAATCACGCTTGAGATCTGCGTATTTCCGCAGGAAGGCATGCTCAACAATCCCGGCACCGAGGCGCTCTTGCGTTACGGCCTGGAGAATGGCGCATCGGTGCTGGGCGGCTGCCCTTATACCGACAACGATCCGCTGGCACAGATCGACCGATTGTTCGAGCTCGCCATGGAATACGACTGCGATCTGGACCTGCACCTGGACTTTGATCTCAACCCCGAAGGGATGACGATCGAGCACGTCGCGCGCTGCACGGAGCAACACAACTGGGGTGGGCGGGTGACCGTCGGGCACGTCACCAAGCTGTCGACGTTGCCGATGGAAACGCTGATCGGGTTGGGGATACGTCTGGCCGAAGCCAGCGTGCAGGTGACCTGCTTGCCAAGCACCGACCTGTTCCTGACCGGCCGCGAGCACTTTCACAACAAGCCTCGAGGCCTCGCACCGCTGGCGCACCTGCACGCATGCGGGGTCACCTGTTCGGTGTCGACCAACAACATCGGCAACCCGTTCACGCCCTACGGCGACGCCTCATTGGTGCGCCAGGCCAACCTGTTCGCCAACGTCAGCCAGATGGGCACGGCGGCGGAGTTGCTGCAGTGCATGGGCTGGGTCTCGAGCGAGTCTGCGCGAATGCTCCGCTTGAAAGATTACGGGCTGACGCCGGGCTGCAACGCAGACTTCATCGTCTTCGATGCCGCATCACCTGCCGCAGTCATTGCTGAAATCAGTGCACCACTGATGGGCTACAAGCACGGGAAGCGAACGTTTGAGCGGCCGCAAGGCCGGTTGCTCATACCCGATGACTCAGACACGTGTTTCAGCACTGACATCACTCACTCAACGCGAGTTTGAGGCTCAATTCCGCAGGTCGAGGATGTCCTGAGGGAGTGAGCTCGCTCACAAAAGGGCCGGTCCATCCACCCCATCTCCCGCGCATCGAATGACGCGTTCGTGAGCAAGCTCACTCCCACAGGTGATTTTTTTATCAAACGAGTGGCTTCGATCAGACGCCGTCTTCAGTCACTCAACGCTTGCTTGAGGTTGAACTCTTCAGGCGCCGACGCTTCCAGCGCCAGCTGCCCTTCCAGCTCATCCAGATGCTCGAGCATCACGGCAACGGCCTTCTCATGGTCGCCTTCTTCAAGGGCGGTGATGATCTGTTGATGCTCGTCCGACGCGCAGGACGGCACGTCGTTGCGCTGATACAACGCCACGATCAGCGAACTGCGCACCATCAGGTTGCCGAGTATATCGCTGAGCACGCTGTTGCCGCAGATGGCGCCGAGCATCAGGTGAAACTCGCTCAGCTCACGCACGATCGCCCGGCGGTCGGTGTCGTTGGTGGCCTTGCGCTCGTTGTTCATGTGGGTTGCGATGCGCTGGCGCTGCTTGCGCATGATCGCCGGGGTGATGGACTCGACGATCGCGCGCTCAATGGCGCGTCGGGCGCTGAAGATATCCCGCGCCTCCTTGGCCGTCGGCTGCGACACCATCGCGCCACGGTTGGCCTCGATGGTGACCACCTTCTGCAAGGCCAGGCGCTGCAACGCGGCCTGCACATGGTTGCGGTTGGCGTGCAGGGTTTCGACGATCTGCGCTTCGATCAACCGTGTGCCAGGCGGCAGGCGGTGCTGGGCAATGGCCTTGTACAACGCATCGACGATGCGCTGAACCTCAAGCTGTTTGGCGGTGACAGTGCTCAAGCCCATCCATTCCTCGTTTCTGCAGAAAACCTTCTGCCGCGCGCAGGGGTGGCGGGCGGGCAACGGGCGGCATTATCCGCCAGTGCCCGAGGCACGGCAAACCCGGCGTGCGGTGGTCGTTCAACCATCGGCACGGCTATGCCTTCAGCCCCAACCCGAGCCCCTCGCCACGGGGATCGTGCATGGCGTGAAGCAAACCGTCGCGTTCGATGCTGATGATCCCTGCATGGCCTGTCATCGGGCTTTGCGCCGGGATCAGTTCCACTTCATGGCCCCGCTCTGCCAACCCCGCAACGCTGTCGGGGCTGATATCGCTTTCCAGTTTCAGGTTGTCCGTGCTGTCGAAAAAGCTGCGACCCAACAGAAAACGCGGCATGCGCAGCGCACGATCAACGGGCTGGCGATAATCGATCAACTGCGTGGCAAGCACCATCTGGGTCTGTGGCTGACCGTCGCCGCCCTGGGTTCCGAAGAAGAATCGGCGGCCGTCATCCGCCAGATAACACGACGGGTTGAGCGTGTGCGCCGGACGCTTGCCGGGCGCCCAACCGTTGACATGCGCGAGGTCGGCATTGAAGCCCGCCGCGCGGTTCTGCCAGAGCACGCCCGTGTCACCCAGGATGCAACCGGAACCGAAGTCGTGAAACAGGCTCTGGATCAGACATGCAGTGCGGCCTTCCTGGTCCGTGGCCGCCATCCAGATGGTGTCGGCCGGACGACCCGGTTCGTTCCAGGGCGAGGCACGCTGATCGTCTATCGCCGCGGCATAGGATTGAGTGCTGTCGGGCGAAAGGCTGGCCGCGAAGTTCCAGTCACGGTGCGAGGGGTCGCACAGCTCCGCGTTACGGCGCAGCAGGCCCTGTTTGATCGCCTCCACCAACAGGTGGTAATAAGCCGCGCTGCCATTGCCGATCTCTGCCAGCGACTTGTGCTGCAATGCACCCATTGCCTGCAAGGTGTAAAGGCCCTGACTCGGCGGCGCGACGTTGAACAACTCTCCCTGACGGTAACGCACTGAAATCGGCGCCACCTCCGGCGCCTGGGTCGCACGCAAATCAGCCTTGGTCAGCCCACACCCCAACCGCCCGAATGCCTCGCCAAAGGCAGTCGCGAGTTCGCCCCGATAGAAATCCTCGACGCCATGATGCGCGAGATGCCGCAAGGTGTTCGCCAGCGCCGGCTGACGCAACACATCGCCCTCGCGCATCCAGCGGCCTTCTGTGCGGCACAGCGAGTGCAAGTCCGGCAACTGCTCGATCAATGGCTGGCGCAACGTTTGCCAGAACAATTGAGACTGCGACACCGGCACGCCCTGGTCCGCCATCATTGCCGCGTCACCGAGCACGTCAGCCCAACCGAAGCGCGAACCCCACTCATGTCGGCTGATATTGGCCGCCGTCTGCCAACTGGCCAACGCACCGGCAGTGCTAGCCACCGAACTCGGTCCCCGCAACCCGATGCTCCCCGCGTCAGGCAAGCGCATGCCTGCCTGCCCGATCCCCACGATGGTGCGCACCTTGCGGTCGTGGATCATCCACAGCGCATCGCCGCCCAGCCCGGTCATGTGCGGGAAAACAGCACTGAGCATTGCGCTGGCAGCCAGCATCGCATCGATGGCCGTCCCTCCGGCCTCGAGAATACGCAGCCCGGCAGCACTGGCCTCGGCATGGGGAGTGGTGATCACCGCACGGCGTGAAGTCGCAATCATGAATGAGGGTCCTTGTGCATATTGCTAGCTATTTATTTTCTGGTAGCTAGCAAAGCAAAAGGTATGCCGTGAAGTGTCGCTATAACCCCTCGTTATCCAGGGGTCTCAAATACTCATTGGTTCGGCATGACGAACGCCTCCATATTCATCCCATAACAACAAGTCAGTCATCGAGGTCATTGTCATGCTTTGCTCCACTCCTCCCGCCCGCACTGACGTGTGCAGATCATGAACCCCGACCGCCGCGATCCGCGCACCCTTGAGGTGATCGACGCGCATCATCATTGCTGGGATCTGTCCCAAGGCAACTATCCGTGGTTGCAGCAGGATTATCTGGGCGAGCAGTTTTTCCTTGGACCATACGAACAACTTCGCCGTAATTATTTGCCAGACGACTATCGCGCGGACACCGAGGGCTATCGCATCGTGGGCACGGTGCATATCGAGGCGGAGCGCTCGCGCACCCAGCAGGTTGAAGAAACCCGGTGGCTGCATCAGCTGCGCGACCGCACCGGCCTGCCGACGGTGGTGGTGCCGCACGTGTCATTCACCCAGCCCGATCTGATCGAGGTGCTGACCACACACACCGCCTTCGCGCAGGTGCGTGGCATCCGCTCCAAACCGGTCACGGCTTCAGCGCCGGGTATTTCAGTGCAAGGCCAGCCAGGCACCCTCCAGGATCCCTCCTGGCTAGAAGGGCTGTCGCAGCTGGAAAACTTCGGATTGTCCTGGGACCTGCGTGTGCCCTTCTGGCACCTGCTGGAAGCGGCAAACGTGGCGAAGCAGTTTCCCGGCATTCGCATCATCCTCAATCACACCGGCCTGCCGCTGGACCGTTCCGAAGAAGGTCTGGCGGCGTGGCGCGAAGGGATGGAAGCGCTGGCGGACGCGCCCAACGTCTACGTGAAGCTCTCGGAACTGGGCTTGCGCGGTGGCCGCTGGGACCCGGTGTCCAATCGTCAGGTCCTGCGCGATGCACTGTCGATCTTCGGCAGCGAGCGCGCGGTGTTCGCCAGCAACTTGCCGGTCTCGGGCTTGAGCGCCCGTTTCGAAACGCTGTTCGCGGGCGTACTCGATGCCGTGTCCGAGCTGGATCAAGTCGCTGTCGACAACATTTTCGCCAACAACGCCCGTGCTTTTTATCGAATGTGATGCCTTCACGGATCACCGTTTAACCCCGTTAACGCTCTGCACCCGATAACTCCAAGAAAAAGGCCAGAACATGAACACCACACACAGCGCATCCCCGTCAGCGGGGACCGTGGCAGGTGCTGCCACTTACGAAGACACCCTCTTTCGCAAGATCGCCTGGCGGCTGCTGCCCATCCTGATGCTGGGGTATCTGGCTGCGTCAATCGATCGGGTCAACGTCGGCTTCGCCAAGCTGCACATGGCTCAGGAACTGGGCTTCAGCGACGCGGTATACGGGTTTGGCGCAGGCGTGTTCTTTCTCGGTTACTTCCTGTTCGAAGTGCCGAGCAGTGTGATTTTGCACAAGGTGGGCGCGCGCCTGTGGATCGCCCGGATCATGGCGACCTGGGGCATTATTTCCGCGCTGACGATGTTCGTCAGTTCGCCGTGGCAGTTTTATCTGGTGCGCTTTCTGCTGGGGGTTGCCGAAGCGGGCTTCATTCCCGGAGTCATCTATTACCTGACCCTCTGGTTCCCTTCGCAACGACGCGGTCGCATCATGGGCGTGTTCTACATCGCCCTCGCCCTGGCCGGGTTCATCGGCGGGCCGATTTCGGGGCTTATCCTGCAAACCATGCAAGGGGTCGGTGGGCTGGCGGCGTGGAAATGGCTGTTCATCATCGAAGCCATTCCGACGGTGTTGATTGCGATGTTGGTGGTGACCAAGCTTGACAACAACGTGCAGTCGGCAAAATGGCTATCCCTTGAAGAGCGGCAGCATGTGAAAACGCTGATCGACGCCGAGTCGCAGCAGAAGAGCCACATGTCCTTGCGCGTGTTGTTCGGCAACCGGCTGGTGCAGGTCATGAGCCTGATTTTCTTTTGCGACATTTTCGCCATGTACGGCCTGGGCTTCTGGATGCCGACGCTGATCAACAACATGGGGGTCAAGAACGACCTGAGCATCGGCCTGATGTCGGCACTGCCGAGCCTGTTTGCCGTCGTCAGCATGATTCTGGTCAGCCGTCATTCTGACCGCACCGGCGAGCGCCGCCTGCACCTGATGCTGTTGTACGCCCTGGGCGCAATCGGTCTGAGCCTGTCGATCGTCTGGCAACACAACCCGACGCTTGGCATCTTCGCGCTGTGCATCGCCAATATGGGGATCCTCGCCATTCCGGCGCTGTTCTGGAACCTGCCAACCGCCATCCTGGGAGGCGCGGCGGCCGCCGCCGGGATCGCACTGATCAACTCCTTCGCCAACCTCGCCGGTTTTCTTGGCCCGTATCTGGTGGGCTATGCCAAACAACTGAGCGGCAACACCGAGTCCGCCGTGTGGTTGATGGTCGTTGTGTTGGTGGTCGGCGGCCTGTTGATTCTGACGGTGCCTGCGGAGCGGGTGAACAAGTCGCCTGCGCTGTCTGGCGCGAAATAATGCAAACCCTCGATGGCGATCTGGATGATCGCCATCGAGGTTCTTAACGGGGCGTTTCTGCAACCATGCCCCCTCTCGCCAAGCCTCTTTCGTTAAAGTTCGCGACCCGGAGGCCGACAGACTCCTTTTCCCCGTCACGGATGATTTAAATGTTCCGCCCTCTTTTTACCGGCGTTGCCCTGCTCGCCGTTGCCTCCACGGCCCATGCCCAGACCGTCACCACGCCTGAACAACTGTTCACTGAATTCTCACGTTGTGATGCGCGTTTCTTCGAAAGCCTGCGCGACGCCCGACTGCCTGCCGACACCCTGCGACTGAGCGATTATGGCTCGGTCAAGGCGCCGACCATTATGAGTCCGCTGCAGGAAGGCGGCACGTACCAACACTTCGAAACGCCCCTGACCATCAACGGCGTGCGCATGGTCGGCTACTACAACCAGGCCGAGACCATTAAAGACGTCGGAAACTTCCTGTTCTGGGGGTTCGTGGCCGATGGCACACCGCAGGAAGTCGCCGCAAAACTCAAGCCCCTGATCGTTGATAACGCGCGTTTCGTGACTCAGGGCAAAGCCATTACCCGCGCAGAAATTCGCCGCGTTGGTGACCCGATCGGCCAATGGCGCACCCAAAAACTGACCGGTCCCGGCGTCGCCACGCCATTTGGTTTCGTTGACCGGGTGCTGATGGTCGACGCAGGCGACAGCACACCGCCGCTTGCCGGACACACCACCGTGTTCTGCTCGCTACAAGGCACCGTGACCGCGCCGCTGTTGCAGGTCTATCGCCCTGACCTCAACGCCCACCTGCTGGACTGACAAGGATGTTTTTCATGAATGCTCGCTGGCCCGCATTGATCGCCTGCTCCGTCATCCTCAGCGGGTGTGCCGGGATGCAGAACCCGCAGAAAGCCAACCTGGCTCACTACCGTAATCAGCTTCAAGCGTCAAAAGCCGAAAATTACACGCTGGTGCTGCAAGAAGGTGAATTGTGCCTGCAGAAAAATGCGCTTCCCACCTCACTGCAAAGCGTGATCTACGCGGTACAGGCTGATGCCTATAACAACCTGAAGCGCTTTCCCGAAGCCGTGGCTGCCAAGGAAAAATCCATGCAACTGGCGGTCAAGCCCGACCCACGCGACAACCTGGATTTGAGTTACATGTACCGTGGCGCCGGCAACCCGAAAAAAGCCCTCGAGCTGGTGCAGTACAACCTCGACAACGGGTTGGGTGAAGCTGGCAAGGGTTCCGGTTTCCACATGCCGACCTACTACCATCTGGGCCTTGCGCTCACGGACCTGGGTCAATACCGAGAAGCAGCCGAAGCCTTCAGCACCGGCCTTCAGCGCCAACCGGACTACGCCTGGGGTTACTACGCACGCGGGATCGCCTACGACCATCTGGGCGACAAGGACGGCGCCAAGGCCGACTTTGTGAAGTTCTCGCAGATTGCCAACAAGAAGTACGTGCTGGCGGAGCAGAAGGCCAAGCTGGACGAGTACAGGATCACCCTCCCCTAACCACAAAGCCGCGTGTGGAATCAGCCATGAAACTGTGACTGACCCACCGCATTCGCTGCCGTCGTAACCTCCGACGTCTCCCACAGGGAGCGGGTAGACCACAGAATCTGTTGCTGCCTCAAGACCTCTCAACCGGGCAGACCCAGAACCTGTAGCTGCCGTAAGACCTGTGGGAGCTGCTGGAGGTTACGACAGTGGCGAATGCGGTGGGGCAGTGACATCTGCGGTGACTGACCCACCGCATTCGCTGCCGTCGTAACCTCCGACGTCTCCCACAGGGAGCGGGTAGACCACAGAATCTGTTGCTGCCTCAAGACCTCTCAACCGGGCAGACCCAGAACCTGTGGCTGCCGTAAGACCTGTGGGAGCTGCTGGAGGTTACGACAGTGGCGAATGCGGTGGGGCAGTGACATCTGCGGCGACTGACACACCGCATTCGCTGCCGTCGTAACCTCCGACGTCTCCTACACGGAACGGGCAGACCGGGAGATCGTGGCCACCCCAGAATCTGTGGGAGCGAGCTTGCTCGCGAAAGCCCCCGGGAGGTCACCCACTTCAAAACAACCCCATCTGCCCACCGATCAGCGTTTCGAAATCGTCGTCCACGAACGGCAGGATCGCGTCGGCAATCGGTTGCAGTTGCCGGGTAATGTAGTGGTCGTAGTCGATCGGTGCGCTGCGCACTTCCAGGGGTTCGGGGCCTGCGACGCTGATCACGTAGCTGATCCACCCGCGATTCTGGTACTGCAGAGGCCGGCCATGCTCGTGGTTGTACGCGTCAGCGATTCGCGCGGCGCGCACGTGGGGCGGCACGTTGCGTTCGTAGTCGTCCAGCGGGCGGCGAAGGCGTTTGCGGTAGATCAGTTGATCGTCCAGTTCCCCCGCGAGCGTCCGACGCACGTAGTCGCGCACGTAATCCTGATAGGGACGCCGGTTGAAGATGCGCAGATACAGCTCCTGCTGGAAGGCCTGCGCCAGGGGCGACCAGTCGGTGCGCACGGTTTCCAGGCCTTTGTAGACCATTTCGTCTTCGCCGTTGGACCGTGTGACGAGGCCGGCATAGCGCTTTTTGCTGCCCTCCTCGGCCCCTCGTATGGTAGGCATGAGGAAGCGTTTGAAGTGGGTTTCGAATTGCAGCTCCAGCGCGCTTTCCAGCTGATAGACGTCACGCAGATGCTCGCGCCACCAGTCGTTCACGCCCTTGACCAGCGCCTTGCCGATCTGCGCCGCTTCTTCCTGGCCGTGGGGACGTTTGAGCCAGACGAACGTGGAGTCCGTGTCGCCGTAAATGACCTCGTAACCCTGCGCTTCGATGAGCTGGCGAGTCTGACGCATGATCTGATGCCCGCGCAGGGTGATCGACGAGGCCAGGCGGGTGTCGAAGAAGCGACAGCCACTGGAACCGAGCACCCCGTAGAACGCGTTCATGATGATTTTCAACGCTTGCGAAAGCGGCGCGTTGCGCTCGCGTTTAGCCGCTTCGCGACCTTCGGCTACCCGTGAAACGATCGACGGCAGACAGTGCCGGGTGCGCGAGAACCGCGCCCCTCGAAAACCTTCCACCGACTCACTGTCATCGGGATGTTTGAGGCCTTCAATCAAGCCCACCGGATCGATAAGAAAGCTGCGGATGATCGACGGATACAGACTTTTGTAGTCCAGCACCAGCACCGACTCGTACAGACCGGGGCGCGAATCCATGACAAATCCACCGGGACTGGCCTCCGGCATCCGCTCGCCCAGATTCGGCGCGACGAACCCCTGGCGATGCATCAAGGGCATGTACAAGTGCTCGAATGCCGCGACCGAACCTCCGCTGCGGTCGGCGGGCAATCCGGTCACCGTGGCGCGCTCCAGAAGAAACGTCAGCAGCTCGGTTTTCTCGAAAATCCGCGTGACCAGTTCGCAGTCCTTGAGGTTGTAACGCGCCAGCGACGGCTTGTCCTCGGCGAACATGCGGTTGATCTCGTCCATGCGCTGGTACGGATTGTTGATCGCCTTGCCTTCGCCCAGCAGCGTCTGCGCGACGTTCTCCAGACTGAACGAGGGGAAACTCCAGGTTGCCGACCGCAGCGCCTCGATACCGTCGATGATCAAACGCCCCGCCGCCGAGGCAAAATAGTGGTTGTTGCGCGCCCCATGCTCGCGCCAGCCCATGGCCTCACCGTCGCGCCCCAGGCGCAGCGGTACATTCAGGCGCCGGGCGTGCTCGTGCAGCACGCGCAGGTCGAACTGCACCACGTTCCAGCCAATGATCGCGTCGGGATCGTGCAGCGCCAGCCATTCATTGAGTTTTTCCAGCAACCCTTCGCGGCTGTCGCAGTAATCGAACTTGAAATCGACCTGAGAGGCATCGCCATTGGCCGGCCCGAGCATGTACACCTGACGCTCACCGCAGCCTTCCAGCGCGATGGAATACAGCTCGCCACGCTCGGTGGTCTCGATGTCCAGCGACACGAGCCTCAACGTCGGTCGGTAGTCCGGGGCCGGTCTCATCTGCGCGTCGAGCAGCACGCCCTGAGCGTCCGGTGTGCCACTGAACTGCACCGGCGCGGTGATGAAGCGTTCCATCAAGTAACGCTCGGGCGGACGCACATCGGCTTCGTAAACGTCGACGCTGGCACGGCGCAGGTCTTTTTCCAGGTTCATCAGTTGGCGATGCTGGCGGGTGTACAACCCCAGAACGGGACGATGGCGAAAATCACGAAGTTCCAGCGGCCTGAGTTCGACGCCCTTCTCGTTACGCAGCACCGCTTCGGCACGCTCGCGGTGCTGTTCGGGAATGAAGGCGGTGGAGATCTGCGGCTGCAACCGCAGGCGCCTGGGCCCGTGATCGGTTGCCAGCCAGAATTCGACCTCCGTCCCCGCGTCGGTGTCGCGCCAATGCCGAGTCAGGACGAAGCCCTGCTGTAATTCCACCTCTGCAACCTCAAAAACCCTATTTCAGAGGCGGGATTCTACGGCCATCGGCGTATGAAAGCCCGTCACACCACTGTCGTCTCGGTCGCAGGATTCGTACGGACGACCACTCATCAAAAAATTGGCGCCAAATAATCACGAGTTATGGCACTATGCCACCCGCAATAAGCCATCATCATGACATCAGAAAAGTTCATTCCACTCAAAGGGATTTGCCCATGATCGCTCGCCTCATCCGTTACAGCCTTGTCTTCGTTTTGTTGTCCGCTTCCGCCGTTCTGACCGGCTGCTCCAGCTTCGTCCAGAAACCCATCGACCTCGACGCCCAATTCTGGAATGACAAGGACCCCGTCATTGGCGTCGCCTTGAGCCCGCTGCCAGCGCCACAATTGGCATTGACCGGCAATCAGGGTCTGCTGGAGCTGGCGATCAACAAAGGCGTGAACAGCAAGCTCAGCGATCAGGTCAGCGCCTGGGAATTGCACGACCTTGAAAGCCTGCCGGATGAAGTGGTCGCCAGCCTGAAAGCCAAAGGCCTCAACGCCAAGCGCATTCCCGATGCGATCGACCTGACCAAATTCAAAGAAACAGAAAAGCGCGAAGGCTACCTGGCGCGCAACATCAGTGACCTGAAAAGCAAATACGGCGTAGACCGCGTTCTGTTGATTTCCTATACCACCACCGGTGCATTCCGCAGTTACTACAGCGTCGTGCCGACCAGCGTTCCTACCCCTCAAGTCGGCGGAATTGGCATGCTGGTCGATCCGAAGGACAGCCGACTGGTGTGGTACAAGCCGTTTGTCGTGGTACAGCCTGCGCAGGGTGAATGGGACCAGCCGGGTTACAGCAACCTGTCCAATGCCTTCTACCAGGCGCTGGATGGCAGCCGTCAACAAATCCTGTCTGCGTTCAATAAATGAAGCGCTTGAGCCTAAGGACAGGCCTGCACATCGGCATAGGGGCGGCACTCGGGCTGATGCTGGGCGGTTGCGCCCAGTCCCCGGCGCCATCACGAAGCTTCAACGACCCTGCTGCGATGCGTTACATCAACGATCACGGGCTGCAGGTTGACGTGCAGATGCCGGCGAAGGACTTCGTCACCGCCTCGATGGTGATTGACGCCAAGACCGCGATGGCCGCCCAGCAGACCAGCCAGAACGCTGCCAATGCGGCGCACGGTGCGGGGCTTGCCGGACTCCTGGTGCTCGGCGCGCTTCACTCGCAAATGGGCAGTGGCGCGCTGGAGAGCAACGCCCGCAGTGAAGCCGAAAAAGACGCCAAGCCAATGGCATCGTTGCTGGCGGGTAATCCCCTCGATACCCAGTTGCAGCAGCGTTACCGGCAAGCGAGCGCTGAAGCGGGTCTCAAGCAAGCGCAGAATTCGATTGCCGGCCGGCTCGTGGTTCGCCCCAGCATCGTTTTGGCGCCCGACCGTGGCAGCTTCAGTCTGCTCAACGAAGTCGAGCTTCAGGACATCGCCGGCTCGGCGCTCTATCACGCGCGTATTGAGGTCTTCAGCCAGTCGTTCCGGCGATGTGGAACGTCGTGCATCGACGACGGCCAGCTCGATCTGGCGAACGTGACCACGGTGCTGAACGCCAGTATCGATGAGTCGATGAAAGTCCTGGCTCAGGACCTGCAGGCACAAGGCAACGCGGGACGCGAACAGACCATTCGTTACGTGATCAACGGCCAACGCCATGTGGAGCGAGGTCAAGTGCTGTCCTCAAGCGACACGTACGTGCGCTACCGCAGCCTTGATGGCGCCGTCAGGTCGGCCCCCGTGAAGCTGGAAGACTCGGCGCTTCAGCCTGCGTTGCAGCAGGTTGCCGGGGCGCCCGCCCAGGTTGTGCCCTCGCTGCAGCCTTGACCTGGGAGGTTCGCGTCAGCGATGACGCGAGCCTGTCTGCAGACATCAGGGAACGAGCCGGGCCGCTCAGGTATCAGAAGATGACTCGCACACCATCTGAGGGATCCAGCATGCTCGTTCGACGTACCTCTCTGGCGACCGCGGTCGCCGCCTCTCTGCTCTGCTCACTGGCGTTCGCCGCCGACCTGCCGCCCGATCAACTGCTCAAAAAAGCCGAAGCCGAACAGACCCCTTACCTTGCGACCGTCAAACAACTGGTGGACATCGACACCGGCACAGGACAAGCCGCAGGACTGAAGACGGTCAGCGCGGTGCTGGTCGAACGGCTCAAGGCACTGGGGGCGACCGTCGAAACCACACCGGCCACGCCCTCGGCAGGCGACAACATCGTCGGCACGATCAAGGGCAACGGGACTAAAACCTTTTTGCTGATGATTCACTACGACACCGTGTTCGGACCCGGCACTGCGGCGAAACGGCCGTTCCGCGTTGATGGTCAGCACGCCTACGGTCCCGGTGTGGCCGACGCGAAAGGCGGCGTGGCCATGGTGCTGCACTCGCTCAAGCTGCTGCAGGATCAGAAGTTCAAGGACTTCGGCATCATCACCGTGTTGTTCAACCCGGACGAAGAAACAGGCTCGTCGGGCTCGAAGAAAATCATCGCCAATCTGGCGAAAAAACATGACTACGTGTTCTCGTACGAACCGCCCGACAAAGACGCCGTCACCGTCGCCACCAACGGCATCAACGGGGTGTTCGTGGACGTGAAAGGCAAGTCCTCGCATGCAGGCTCCGCGCCTGAAGCCGGGCGCAACGCGGCGATGGAGCTGGCCCATCAACTGGTTCAACTTAAAGATCTTGGCGATCAGGCCAAAGGCACGACGGTGAACTGGACGCTGATCAAGGGCGGCGAGAAGCGCAACATCATCCCTTCCAGCGCAGCGGCCGAAGGCGACATGCGCTATTCGGACCTGAGCGAGTCGGACCGTGTGCTGGCTGACGGTCAACGCATTGTGCAGAACAAGCTGATCGACGGAACGGAAGTGAGTTTTCGCCTCGACAAAGGTCGCCCACCGCTGGTGAAGAATCCCGCGTCGGAAGGCCTCGCGAAAACCGCCCAGACGCTGTACGGCAAGATCGGCCGCACCCTCGAACCGATCGCCATGCGTTTCGGCACCGACGCCGGATACGCGTACGTGCCTGACAGCCAGAAGCCTGCGGTGCTGGAAACCATGGGCGTGGTCGGCGCCGGATTGCACGCCGACGACGAATACGCCGACCTGTCGAGCATCGCACCCAGGCTGTACCTGACGGTGGCAATGATCATGAACTTGTCCGCGAAGTAGCCGCTCTTCCAAGGCCACTCAGTCACTGTTTTTGAGTCTGGCGCAGGGCCGTGGGACCCGGTGTGTTAGCCAGGCTTCCACGGCATCCAGCCAGGCGCAGCCCGTCGACTATCCCACCCCCCCCACTACGCCGCTGACGATGCGCTCCACATCCCCTTGATCAATGATCAACGGCGGCAACAGCCGGATGGTGTGTCCGCGCGTGACGTTGATTAGCACACCGTGGTCCTGGGCGGCGGTCAGGCACAGGTCACGAATGGGTCGGGTCAGCTCGATGCCGACCATCAAACCCAGCCCGCGAATCTGCAACACATCGGGATGCCCGGCCAGCACCTCACGCAAACGTGTCAGGAGCCGTTCGCCCTGAGCTGCCGCGTTGTTCAACAGACCTTGCTGTTCGACGATATCCAGCACCGTGCAGCCCACCCGGCATGCCAGCGGATTGCCGCCGAACGTGCTGCCATGACTGCCCGGCGTGAACAATCTCGCCACCGCGGCGGACGCCAGGCAGGCGCCGATCGGGATGCCGTTGCCCAGCGCCTTGGCCAGGGTCATGACGTCCGGGACGATGCCTTCGTGCTGAAACGCAAACCAGCGCCCGGTGCGGCCGATGCCGGTCTGGATTTCATCGAGGATCATCAGCCAGCCGTTCTGGCTGCAGTGAGCCCGCACGGCTTTCAGATAACCCGGCGGCGGCAGCGTGACGCCGCCCTCGCCTTGAACCGGCTCGAGCAGCACCGCGACGATGCGCTCGCCGTAAGTCCGTGCAGCCTGTCTGACCGCGTCCATGTCGCCGAACGGCACTTTGACGAACTCCCCGGACATCGGCTGATACCCCAGGCGCACTGCGCCATTGTCGCTGGCCGACAAAGTCCCCAGCGTGCGCCCATGAAAGGCGTTTTCCATCACCAGCACCAGCGGTTGCTCGATCCCTTTGGCCCAGCCATACAAACGAGCCAGCTTGAGCGCCGTCTCATTAGCTTCAGCGCCCGAGTTGTTGAAAAACACCTGTTCCAGCCCGGACAGCTGCGTGAGCTTCGCGGCGAGCCGTTGTTGCCAGTCGATGCGGTAATGATTGGAGGTATGCAGCAGCAAACCGGCCTGTTCGCTGATCGCCGAGACGATCCACGGGTGACTGTGCCCGACATTGGTCACCGCCACGCCCGCCACAGCGTCCAGATACTGGCGACCGCTGTCGTCCCAAAGTCGCGCGCCCTCACCTCTGACGAAGCTCAACGGCAGCGGTTTGTAAGTGTTCATCAGGCAGGCGGCGGTCATGTCCATTGCTCCATCACGGTTCAGTGAAGCCAGTATCGTTAACCCGATTTGTTGTATAAAGAGCGCCTTTCTTGAGTCACTTTAAAGCAGGGCTTGATAATGGACGTCCTTCAGGCAATGAATGTGTTCGTCAGCGTGGTCGAGAGCGGCAGCATGACGGCGGCGGCGCGGCAGTGCGAAATGTCCACCACGATGGTCGGCAATCACCTGAAAGCGCTGGAGCAAAGACTCGGGGTCAGCCTGTTGCAACGTACGACCCGTCGACAGAACCTCACAGAATTCGGTGTTCAGTACTACCGTCGGTGCGTAGAGGTGCTGGGCTTAGTAGCAGATTCCGAACGCATGGCCGAACACCTGCAGACCGAACCCAGCGGGACGTTGCGCATCACCGCACCACCGGCGTTCGGTGCCGAACGCTTGTCGCCGATGCTCAGCGATTTCGTCTTGCGCTACCCGGAAATCAAAGTCGAGGTGGTGCTGAGTAACCAGTCGATGGACCTCGTGGAGCACGGGTTCGACGCCGCCATTCGCCTGGGCAATCTCGAATCGTCTGCGCTGATCGCACGCCCGCTAAATGACTACACGCTGACCATCTGCGCCTCCAAGGCTTACCTCGAACGGCGCGGAACGCCCCTGACGGCAGACGACCTGCGCGCCCACAGCTGCCTCTCGTTCGCTTACCCGGCCGGTGACGACTGGCGAGCAGCCGATAAGCTATGGAAACTCACCGGTCCTGAAGGCGTGATGGAAATCCCGGTGTCCGGACCCATGATCGTCAACAGCACGCCGGCGCTACGCCAGGCCGCGCTGGCTGGCATGGGCGTGACGATGCTGCCGGACGTACTGATCAGCGAAGACCTGGAGAGCGGCAGGCTGGTGCCGCTTCTGCAGAGTTATCAACCGCCGAGTCGCTCGCTGTGGCTGATGTACCCGCAGGACCGCTATCGCCTGCCCAAGGTCAGGCATTTTGTGGAGTCTGTGTTGGCGGCATGGGGGAAATGAGCCGCAGACCCCATCGAAGCCTTCCCCCACACAGAGCTGAATAAGCCTGGTTACTCGGCGACGGCAATCAGGTCCATCTCCACCGTGGCATTCTTTGGCAACTGATACACCCCGACCGAGCTGCGGGTGTGCGCGCCCACCTCACCGAACACGAAGAACAACAACTCGGACGCACCATCGGCCACTTCGCTCTGCTGAGTGAAGGTGTCGGTGCATTGCACGAAGAGGGTCATGCGCAGCACGCGCCTGATCTTGTCGAGGCTGCCCAGGCTGCGCTGCAGCAACGCAATGGCGCGCAAGGCGCTGATTTTCGCACCCAATTGCGCCTGTTCCAACGTGACATCGGCACCGGCCCGCCCCGTGACGACCACCGTGTCGCCAACGCGAGGAATCTGCCCACTGATGTAAATCTGATCCTCATGACGGACCAGTGGCACGTAATTGCCGCCAATCCTGATCTCGCCGTCGAAGTCATAACCCAACTGCTCACACGCCTGTTTGAAGCGCACATCACACGACATAGTCAGTCCCCGGTGTTCAAAAAGGTGATGGGTATCCCGCGCCCGAATCATAAACCCACACGGCCCGGCGTGCGCCCGGCCGTGCCCTATCGACAGTTCCCCGGATCGCAATTGATATCGGACATGTCGGGTATCGACAGAGAGAAATAGTGTGAATAGCCCTGCGTCGATACAGTCATTACATCCTTAATCACATGAGACGAGGTTGGAAATGTCCCGCGCCATCAAATTTCACCGCTTCGGCAAAGCCGATGTGCTCAGCTGCGAGGAGCAACCTGACCGCTTGCCGGGTCCACAGGAAGTGCTGGTTCGTGCCGAAGCCATCGGTATCAGCTGGGACGATGTGTTGTGGCGGCAGAACCTTGCCCTGACCAACGTCCAGTTGCCCGCGGGTATCGGCAGCGAAATGGCCGGCATCGTCGAAGCCGTCGGCAGCGACGTGACCGACCTGAAAGTGGGCGATAAAGTCGCCAGCTTCAAGGCCATGAGCGCCAACGATTACCCGGTGTGCGGCGACCATGTGCTGGTTCCGCGCAACGCGCTGACCCGTTACCCCGACGCCCTGACCCCGGTCGAGGCGAGCGTTCACTACACGCCGATGCTGCTGGCGTACTTCGCCTTCGTCGAGCTGGCCAAGGTGCAACCCGGCCAGACCGTGCTGGTGACCGACGCGGCCTACAGCCCCGGTATTGCCTTCGTGCAGCTGGGCAAGGCGCTGGGCCTGCGTGTCATCGCGGCGACCCAACATGCCGAGGACCGCGAATACCTGCTGGCCAATGGTGCCGAGCGTGTGATCGTGACCGAGGAAGACGACATTTGCCTGCGCATCGAAGCACTGACCAAAGGTCAAGGTATCGAGGCGGTGTTCGACGGCTTTGGCGGCATGCAGATGTCGATGCTCGGCGACGTCCTCGCCCCACGCGGCAGCCTCGTGTTGTACGGCTTGCGCGGCGGCAACAAGACGCCGTTCCCGGCATTGCAGGCTTTCCGGAAGAACATGCGTTTCTTCGTGCATTGCCTGGAGAATTTCACTGGCAAACCTGAACTGGGCATCGAGCAGGATGGGCCTGCAATGAAGCGCGCGCTGGAAACGATCAATGAACTGACCGTTCAGGGCCTGCTCAAGCCGGACATCCATCGCACCTGGCCATTCGAGCAATTCGGCAAGGCGCATAACCATCTGGACGATGATCCGGTCCGGGGTCGCGTGGTGCTGATGGTGCGCTGAAACGTTTGCAGGTACCTCACCACCGCGCGGCCGCGCCCTGCTGCCGAGCGGTCTGTATCGCATAAGGGCGTTTACTGAAGTCGAGGGTAAACGCCAGAAGAAAGTCACTCCCCCTCCCGCCGCTTCCCTACGATTTGAATCTCCATCGACCTGAACAAACGTCGTCGATTGTCCTGTACGCGGCCTGGCCGTGCGCCAGTCTGGCGTGAGTTACCTTAGAACCCCTTCATCAGCAACGCGTGATCAGCCCCTGGCGGGCAATGCGCGTCAGATGCCGGATTACCGCGTCTGCATGCTCGGCGCAAGGCGCCTGCACGACGGCCAGGTCAAACTGGTCATTGGTGAAGCGTTCAAGGGATTCGTTGGCGTCGATGAACTGGATGAGAAACGCGTGGGGGCCGTTCTGACGACGGGGCCAGCCATCGAGGTACCGCAACAGCGTAGGCTGATGGGAACCGCCCAGCAGGATTTTGGGATTACGGCGATTGAATTGACTGGCGATAGGCGCCAGACGAACGAGGGGGCGCGGATTGGATTGAATGCTCATCGTGTGTTTTCTCTGCCTCAGTGTTCCGCTGGGCAGCGGTGAGAGGCAACACCGAACCAGCGCTTTAGCGGAATTTCGACGGCGTTTTCACGACATCAGGCGCCCCGCAAGTAGCTGTTTAAATCGGCGCATGAGCGGCATCCTAGAGAAGCGGCTTGGGGATTGTCAATTGGTGGTGGGTGGCTTTTCTCGGAATCAGGGATAAAAAGCGCGCTGCGCGTCGCCTCCACCCAGCCTGGACCCGAGTCGCATCAGATGGCAGCGGGACTGCTGCTGCATCAAGAGCCAGGGCCAGGCGAACAGTGAGCAAGGTTGCTGCCCTGCTTTGCTTCTGCCCGGAGGGCGTGGGAGCGACCGGGGTGGCGTTTCATCTTGCCCGCGATCTGCTGCGAAGTAGTAGTAAGGCCAAACACCTCGGCAGTGTCAGGTAAACCGCAGACACAGGATTTGCTGCCGGTTCCCGGCAGATCGCGGGCAAGCGCGCTCCTACAGGTTTCATGTTTATTCAACGAGTGAGGTGTTGAATCTAAGCAGCGCAAAGCGCGCTGTGGCTTTTGATCTTCATACCGCAGCAGGTCTGGCACCACAAAACGCGACTTGGGTGCAGGCTGAACGCAGGCGAAGCGCAGTGGGCCGAGCGGCATGGATGCCGCGAGAGCCGCCCCCGGCCATGGATGGCCGATGGCGGCGTGCCCACGGAGCGTCGCCGGAGTGAAGGAACGACGACGAAGGAGTCGCCAAGCCGGGAGCCTGGACCCTTGGTTACTTGGGGTTATCAAGTAACTCGCCGAAGGCGAAACAGGTCTGGCGTTAGCCAGGCCCCATCAGCGCCAACACAGACAACAGACATTCACCGCCAACCAAAACACAAAAAAGCATCCCAAAAAAAATCCCGATCTCAAAAGACCGGGATTCTTCAGAAAAACCGCTAACCGTTACTTACTGGCAATCAGCCGATCCAGCGACACCCGTCCAGCGCCCTCGATCAACACCGCAATCGCAGCACCCAGCAACGCCAGACCGAACTCAAACCCGTTATTGGCCATGAACAAACCGTTGTGAATGTGGACCGAAAGAATCGCCACCACCAACATCACGATCAACACCACCGCCGCAGGGCGTACTAGCAGGCCCAGGAACAACGCCAGGCCGCCGAAAAATTCCGCACTGCCCGACAACAGCGCCATCAGGTAACCAGGATTCAGCCCCAGACTGGCCATGTACTGACCCGTCCCTTCAAGGCCGTAGCCGCCGAACATGCCGAACAGTTTCTGGCTACCGTGAGCCATGAAAATGATGCCGACGATAATGCGCAGGACAGCGATGCCGTAACCGGCGCGAGTGGAGAACAGCGATTTGAGAGTAGCGTTCATGGCATTTAATTCCATTTGGTAAGAAGGATTGGCGCCATGATAATCGGATTAATAAATATGAAAATCGCAAAAAACGCGTCATAAACATCGATTAATTCGATTACTCTCTAACCGCCACCTTCCGTGCGGATGGACTCTCCAGTGAACTGCGCTCCTGGTCATAGGCCAGGTAGTACTTATTCACACTGTTAACGTAGCTCACCACGTTCATCCCCACCTGCTCCATCGCCACGCGCTCGACCTGAAAAAACCACTGATTGGGGTTCAGGCCCTGACGCTTAGCCTCAGTGCGCATCGCTTGCACCCGCTCAGGCCCAAGGTTATAGGCTGCCAGCGTGAACGCCATCCGCTCGCGTTCATTGATTTTCGGACTGGCAAAAAACTTGCGGCGGATCATCGCCAGGTATTTGCTCGCGGCCTGCACGTTGCCATCGACATCATGAATGTTGTCCACCCCCACCCGCTGCGCCGCCGACGGGGTGATCTGCAACAGCCCCGTTGCGCCGCTGCCACCCTTCGCCACCGGATTGAGCGCTGACTCTTTGAACGCCAGCGCGGCGAGGTCAAGCCAGTCCATCTTTTGTGCATCGGCGTGACGTTGCAGGGTCGGGCGCAGTTTTTCCAGACGCTGGCGGTCTTCGCGGGCCAGCGGGTAATGAACGCGGTAAAGGTCCTTGTAGGCTTTCTGGAACGCCACATCCTGATTCGCGGGCGGTTCGTAGGTCTCGAGGAAGCGGTCGACCGTGGCATGCAGCATCACGGCATCCTTGCGCACATACCAGTTCATGTCGCCGGGATCGCTCAAGGCCACCGAACGGTCAATCCGCAGCTTGGGCATGACCCGCGCCCAGCGCTCGGCAATTGGCCGCTCAACCACGGTCAGGTGATAGATACCCGCCTCAACCATCTCCAGCACGTCTTCGACGGCAAGACTGGGATCCACCCATTCGATCTTCACCGGCGGCAACTTGCGCAACGCCAGTTTCTGGTTGAGTTGAACAATGGCCTCGTCAGCCGCGCTGCCATTGGCGAGCATCAGCGTGCGGCCCGAGAGCTGTTCCGGGTGTTTGAAACTGCGTTCGCCACGCACCCCGACCACCACCAGCGGCACATGGCTGACCACCGGCTCCGTGGCATCGACATAATGCGCGGCACTGGCATCGAGCAGTTCGCCGGGTGCGACCATGTCGCCTTCCCCGCGCTGCAGCGCGGCAAGCAGTTGGTCCTTGGCTTTGGGAATCAGTTTGATGGAGACTTTCTGGCCATCTCTGGCGTGACCGTTGAGGTACTTTTCGAACGCTTGCAGACGGCGATACTCCACGCCGATGGGCTCACCCTGCACTTCGCCGGAACTGTTGCGGCTCTGGTTGACCAATACGCGAAGCACTTTGCTGCTGCGAATGGCGACAAGGTCACGGATCTGGGTTTTCTTGATCACGACCGGTGGTCCGGCGGGGCGCGCGCTGGCGTGGGTGGGGACCAGCAACAGGCACAGCAACGAGATCAGCGAGGCTCGGATCATTGACGCTCCGGGAAAATGCCGAAAAAACGGGCTTGAAGTCTGTGTTGGGCAGTCGCACGTGCCGCAGACGGGTTCTGCAGCCAACAACATCACAGGGATCTAATAATTATAAGCAGTTGAGACTGCTTGTTTTTTTATCGCTTCAATCGCTCTGGTATTCTTCTCGGCCTCCGGCCTGAGGTGCACCATGCAACTAATCGACATCGGCGTCAACCTGACCAACCCAAGCTTCGCCGCCAAAGAGCGGGATGTTCTCGACCGGGCCTACGCTGCGGGCGTGGCTCAATTGATCCTCACCGGCACCAGCGTCGAAGGCAGCGAACAGGCGTTGCAGATGTGCCGCCAACTGGACGAAAGCGGCCAGCGGTTGTTCAGCACCGCCGGGGTACACCCCCATTCGGCGAGCGGTTGGACCGTCGAGACCGAGAAACAGTTGCATGCCTTGTTAAAAGAAAATCGAGTGTGTGCCGTTGGTGAATGCGGACTGGATTTCAACCGCGATTTCTCGCCCCGCCCGCAACAGGAAAAGGTCTTTGAAGCGCACCTGGCCCTCGCGGTCGCCCTGCAGTTGCCCGTGTTCCTGCACGAACGCGATGCCGATGAACGGCTGCTGGCCATCTTGCGGGATTATCGGGATCAATTGCCGGCTGCGGTGGTGCATTGCTTCACCGGGGAGAAGCGCGCGCTGTTCAGTTACCTGGACATGGACCTGCACATTGGTATCACCGGCTGGATCTGCGACGAGCGAAGAGGCACTCACCTGCACCCGCTGGTGCGCGACATCCCTCGTGGCCGTTTGATGCTGGAAAGCGACGCCCCCTACCTGCTGCCTCGCAGCCTGCGCCCCAAGCCGAAAAACGGGCGCAATGAGCCGGCGTACCTTCCCGAAGTACTGCGCGAAGTCGCGCTGCACCGCGGGGAAACCGAAGCGGACGTTGCCGCTCATACGACGGCATGCGCCCGCGCGTTCTTCTCGTTACCGGTGATCGAATCATCGGCGATCGAGCTGGATTCGGACATTGATCCAGATCAACGCGACTGACCGGCGCCCCTGAGAGAATGCTGGCACCTTGCCTTGCCACGTGTCATCGCCGACACGTGCAACTCACAGAAGAGCTTTCTCATGGGCCGCTGGTTGAGCAACATCTCGCTGAAATACAAGTTCTGGGCGGTTAACGCCGTCGCGTTCATCACCACCCTGCTGCTGGTGCTTTACGCCCTTCAGATCGAACAACGCGCCCGAGCCGACGATGCCGAAGCGTTTCATCAGGCCCGGCAACAGCTGCTGGCGGCGTGGCCTGGCGGGCAAGCAGCTCCAAGCCTCCCGCCCCCCGCCGCACCGCCTTCGTTCGACCAACTGCTGGCCGAGCACGCCGGCCATTACGCCATCGCCGTGTTCGTGCTGATGCTCATCATGCTCGGGGCCTCACAACTGTTGATCCGCTTCCTGCTGACTCACCTCAACACCCTCAAGGACGTGATGCTGCACGTCGAGCGCAGTGGCGACCTGTCCGCCCGAGTGCCGCTGGCCGGTGAAGACGAGGTCGGACAGATGGCCAAAGCCTTCAATGCCATGCAGGCGGGCTATCAACGCATCGTCGGCACCGTGGCGCAATCGGCGGCGCGTCTGGATCAAGGTGCGGTGCATCTGGCCTCAGGCATGAGCGATGTCCGTCAGGGCATGTTGGGCCAGCAGAGCGAAACGGATCAGGTCGCCACCGCCATCAACGAGATGACCGCCACCGTCTATCACATCGCCCAGCACGCCAGCGCCACCCGCGACCAGTCACAACATGCCGACACGCTCGCAGGCAGTGGTAAAGAGGTGGTAGACCGGGTGCAGGCGTCGATTTCCGGGCTGTCCAATGGCGTGCAGCAAACGGCCAGCATGATCCAGCGCCTTGCCGAGGACAGCCAGAAGATCAACAGCGTGGTCAGCGTGATTCACAGCATCGCCGAACAAACCAACCTGCTGGCGCTCAACGCCGCTATCGAAGCCGCACGGGCCGGCGAAATGGGCCGTGGATTCGCGGTGGTGGCCGATGAGGTGCGCAACCTGGCCAGACGCGTGCAAACCTCGACCGACGAAATCACGACCATGGTGTCGGACCTGCAGGCCGGAACTCGCGATGCCGTGGACTTCATGCAGGAGAGTTCGTACAAGGCCGACGACTGCGTACAGCAGGCGCGGGAAGCCGGGCAAGCACTGGCAGCGATCACCGAAGCGGTCGCGCAAATGCGTGAGAGCAACACCCAGATTGCGGTGGCCGCGCAGCAGCAGAGTCAGGTGGCTGAAGAAATGAATCGCGCGGTGGTCAGCATCCGCGACGTCACCGAACGGACGGTGCGCCAGACCGTCGACTCGGCCAGTACCAGCGATGAACTGGCGACCTTGGCGGGCGAACTGAATACGGCCATCGGGCAGTTGAAGGTGACGGGGTAAGACCCATTACCTTTCCCCCATGCCGCCTATCACACCGATAGCAAACCTCGATTCGCCGTCCCACGGTTGCGGGCCTATTCTGAACCCATCGAAAACGGTTCTTATTCAGGCATTGCGAGGTCATCATCATGCCCAAGTTCATTACCAACCTGCACCTTGAAGACTTCTTCGCGGCCGCCAACAAATCCGGCCTGCCGTCCAATCTGGTGCTGTCGTCCCTGGCGTTTCCGCTGTCGATCGTCTCAGGCCTGCTCTTGCTCGACGGCGCTCTGAGTGCCAGCGTGACGTCTGCCGCCATCGGCGTGCTGGGTCTGGTCGCCGCGCAGGCCATCAAAACCCGAGGCCAGTAAGGTCTCGGGCGGGTGGGCGACTCACGTATTGAGTTCCCGAATTGAAATGCTTGCGGTGCAACATCGCGGCGTCTATCCGAACACCGTCACGGTCTGACGGCTGATTGCAACCAGCTCCCCTTTTGGCGTCCACAATCCAGCTGCCACGTGGCCGTAACCGTCACGCGCGTGCTCGATCACCGCCTTGTATTGCGTCCAGTCACGGGTCGTCAGCTCAGGCAAAGGCTGCACAAACTCGATGGTCCAGGTCAGCGAACTGCCCGGCGCCGGTTTATTCAGGTGCGGCAATACGGCAGGCGGCCAGCTGTCGACGAGCGCGAGCAGATGCGCCTCGGTCAGTTTCTCCTCCTCAACATCCTTCAAACGCGCGTAGCCCCCAATGGCCGGCGATTTCGTGTGGGTGTACGGCAGACCGCCCAACGCCCAGCGCATGTCGATGAAACGCAGGTATTCAGGCATCACCCCGGGAATGAACGGGAATGCCGGGACATCCTCCACGGGTTTGAGCGCAGGCGCAGGTTCGGCGTCAACCGCAATCATCGATTCGCGAGGTGCGCCGAAGCTGCCCTGAATCAATGTCACGGTTTCGCCATTCTGCACGGCACGCCCCAGCACCTGACTGACCGCTTTGCCCTCGCGCAGGATTTCGACGTCGAATGAAATCGGCGTGTCGATCGCCGGAGGGCCGACGAAACAGATCGCCAGTGAACGAACCGGCCGATCGACCGGCACCTTCGCGCGCATGGCCTCGAACTGCAGCGCCGCGATCAGGCCCCCGAAACACGAACGGCCCTGAGACCACGATGCGGGGATGGTCACCGACTGCGGATTATCGCGAACGGCTTCGAGCAATTGGGAGAATGTCATGCGCACTCCATGTGGCAGCCAACGAATCGGTGAGTGAAGTGCAGGATCTTATCGAGGCATCGGCCACAGGACAGCGCTCATTTGCGCCAATCCTGCGGCCTGATCGGGATCAATGTGCAGGCGCGTCACCAAAGCAGGCGTGAAACAGCCGCTCCAGCGCTTTGTCGGACTTCTCTTCGGCGCGCAGAATCCCCAGTTCCCAACCGGCGACGCAGGGCGCCAGATCGGCTTGCTGCACAGCCTGCGCCAGCCATTGCAGATGGTCATGCCAGTCACCCAGCGCACCTTGGGCCGATTTAAGGCGCTTCTGCATACCGTCTGGCTGGTGGCTCAGTTCGGGATATGCTTCGGCCGCATACCGGACGCGCTTGATCAATAACCGCAGACGGTGTCGATCATGGGCGGGATCCGCCATGGCTTCACGCAGGGTCTTCCACTGCTTGTCCATGCGTTTTTCGATGCGTTGGCGCAGCTTCTTGAGCAGACCATGGCGCTGTTGCGCGCGCAAAAAGGAAGGAAGCTGGTCCAGCACCCCGAACAAGCGATTGAGCTCAGCCGAGCTGGCGACCCGAGGGCAGGCAGTCGCAAGATACTTCTCCCGTTTGACGGCCGCCTGATCCCTGCCCTGCACGCGCAGGTAAGCGGCCAGCACCTGCATGTCGCGCAAGGGCGTCGTGAGGTCACCCACCCCTTTGGCAGCCTCCTCGACCTGCTCCATGCCTGGCAACCCGCGCAGGGGCCGAAGCACGCTGCGCAGACGCCGGACAGTGGTGCGCAGATCATGCAGCGCCTCACTGTCCGTGGACGCGACCAGGCGCGCATGACACGCCAGCAACTTGACGTTGAGGCTGAGAATCTCGGCGATCAAGTGATCGACCATGGCAGACATGAGGCACTCCTATGGTGTCAGTTAAGGCTGCCTGTCCTTCACTGCCGACAGGCGCCAGGGCAAGCTGCGACGCAGGTATTTCAAACGTCGACGCAATTGGGCGGCCGAACCGGAAACGCCGGCATAACGTTGCGCTTCAAACTCGCGGGCAAAACCTTCGATCGCGTCCGCATGGGTCGGAAAACGCTGGGCGGCACGCGCGGCGAACGCTTGCGCGCCTTCGCCCTGTTGACGTCTGAGACCATGGCGCGCCAGCAGTCGTTCGAAAGCGTTGAACAAACGCAGCTGAGAATCGCTTTCCCGTCGCCACGGCTTGAACAGCCACAACGCGATCAACCCGAGGATGACCACTGCGCTCCCGGCAAAGACCGGCGCCTGGAACCCGGAGAACCAGCGGCCCAGCACCTGCAGTTGTTGCTGTCCCTGGTAGCCGAGGACCCAGCGCTGCCAGCCGTAGTTGAGGTTATCCCAACTCAAGCGAATCGAATTGAGCCAGGCCAGATGCCGATACCGCAGCGCCGACATCGGTGAGTCCGCCAGAAAATCTTCATCGGCGGCCAGCGCCTGCTCCAGGCCTTGCTCGATCCGGGCGGGTGCCACGGCGGCCGTTGGATCGACACTGCGCCAGCCAACGCCCGCCTGCCAGTATTCCACCCAGGCGTGAGCGTCGAACTGACGCACGCTGATGTAATTGCCATCCGGGTTCAGCTCGCCGCCCTGGTAGCCGGCCACTACCCGCGCGGGAATGCCTGCGGCCCGCAGCACGTAAGTCATTGCGCCTGCGTAATGGGCGCAGAATCCGGCGCGGCTGCCGAACAGAAAGTCATCGATGCTGTTGGGACCCAGCGCGGGCGGTTTGAGGGTGTAATGGAAAGGCTGCCCGGTGAAGTAAGACAGCAGCGCGTCCACCAGCGCGTCGGGTTTGCCGTAGCGGCGGTGCAGATCGGCGGCGAACTCGCGCGTCTCAGGGTTGCCCTTGGCGGGCAGTTGCAAGTTCTGCATCCGCCCGCCTTCGTTCAGGACGGTTTCACGCACGGCATCCGGCCAGGACGTGACGCTGTAAAGCATCGACTGATCGATCGGGCGTCGCCGCTGCCAGCGAAAATCGCTCATCTGGCGAACGCCGGCCAGTTCGACCTCACCGACATCCAGGGCCATCAGCCACGGTTTGCCGGTCGGTTCCATGACAATACTGTAACTGAGCTTTTCGCCTCCCCTGTGCCAGTCAGGCGCATCCGGCACTTGCGCGCGGGAGGATTGCGACCAGCGCCGGCCGTCGAACTGCTCCAGTGTCAGGCCACGCCAGTACTGCTGATTGCGCGGCGGCGTGGCCCCCTCGAAACTGGCCCTGAACACTAGGGCAGCGGACTTGCTCAATTCGGCGATGTCGCCCGGCGCCATGCTGTCGGACAGCCCTGTGAGCGCCTTGTTGCTGGGTTGCGGCAGCGACCACAACGGATCCAGGCGCGGAAAGAACAGAAACAACAACAGCATCAGCGGCACCGCCTGCAGCAGCAGCTTCACCGACAGCATCAAGGTGCTCGCAGGTTTGCTGGAGACCGCCGATTGCTGCAGCCCGATCAGCGCGGCCAGCAAGGTCGCAATAGGCAGCAGCGTGAACAGCCCCCAAAGCATCGCGTCCTCGAACAGATAGCCCACGGCAACGCAAAAGAACCCCAGGAAAATCAGCACCAGCGCGTCGCGCCGGGTCTGCATTTCAAGCATCTTCAAGATGAACGCGGCGATCAGCAGCGCCGCCCCGGCATCCAGCCCGACCAGGCTGCCCCGCGCGAGAAAGATCCCGCCCGCTGTTCCCACCAGCAAACCCGACTTGACCCAGGTGCCCGGCATCCGCACGCGCATGCGGAAGATCTGGATGCGCCAGAACGTGCAGGCCAGCCACAAGACGATCAGGGAAACGGGAATGTGCAGCGCGAACGGCACGATGACCAGTGCTTGGGCGATCAACAGCCAGTTCAGGCTGACGCGCGGAATCGGTTGGGCAAGAGGGGTCGACGTCATGACCACCTCATGCTCATGCCCGCACGCCGTAGAGCGCCAATTGCCGCAAACAGGCTTCACGGTGTGCGTCTCCGCTGTCCACGGCGGACAGAAAACCCGGCAGGCGCAAGGCGAACGGTTGCTGACGCTGGGACAATTCCAGCACCCAGTAACACAGGCGCGACAGGCGCTCTTCGATGTCGCCGCCCAACGCCATGAAATCCAGACACAAGTCGTGACCGCTGAGGTCGGTGAACTCCTTGACCATCAGCCCCTGCCCGCGCGACCAGGCTTTCCAGTGCATGCGGCGCATCGAATCGCCGGGCTGCCACGCGCGCAGCCCCTGATAGTCATCGACACCCTGCCCCTGCGTGGCCTGACCGTCATCTTCGGCATGAGGTTGCACCCCTTGCAGCAACGGCATGCTGCCGGGCACCGGGCGCGGATAGATCAGCACCGTCTGTTCCAGGTCGAGCCAGCTCCAGGCGCGAAAAATACCTAACGGAAACACGCTTTCAACCCGCAGACGCGGCGCCCGCAACCACCCCCGATGAACGGCGGGCAAGGTCAATGCGACTTCGACCTGACGCTCGGGATCCACATCGGTCTGTTCCAGTTGCTCGCTGTCCCAGCCCAGCGCGATGGCCTGATGACCGCTGGAGCTGCTTTCCAGCCGCAGGCGCAATTGCACCGGCTCCCCGACGAACACCGAACGGGCATTGCTGGCGCTGAGGATCAGGCCGCTGAAGTTGCGATACGTGTGGAGGATCGCAAGGATCCCCACCGACACCATGAGGAAGGTCAGACCATAGGCCAGGCTGTTCTGGTAATTGATCGACACCAGTAACAGTAAAAACAGCACCAACGCGTACGTACCGCCGACCCGGGTCGGCAGTATGAAGATTCGGCGGTGATCCAGCTCGATCCGCGACGCCGGGGGAATACGACGTCCCACCCAGCGCTGCCAGACCGGTTTCAACTGTGGCATCAAAGCACCGGCACCTCACGCAGCAGCCATTGAACCAACGCCCCGCCGCCGTGCCCGGTCGGATCGGAACGCTCGCGCAGGCGATGGCCAATCACCGCCGGCAAAATCGCCTGAACGTCTTCAGGTATCACGTAATCACGCCCGACCAACAGCGCCCACGCCCGCGCAGCGGACAGAATCGCCAGGCTCGCCCTGGGCGACAATCCGTAGGCAAATTGCGGTTGGCTGCGCGTCGCATCCACCAACCGCAGCACGTAATCCACCAGTGCATCGCTCGCCCGGACCCGACGCACCTCTTCCTGCAGGGCGGCCAGTTCAGTGTGGTCGAGAATCGGCTCGATGCGCGGCAATAACTCGCGTCGCGATTCGCCCAACAGCAAGGCCTTTTCCGCCGAGCGCGCCGGATAGCCCAGTGACAAGCGCATCAGAAACCGGTCCAGTTGCGACTCGGGTAAAGCAAACGTGCCACCCTGGCTGAACGGGTTTTGCGTGGCGATGACAAAAAAGGGATCCGGCAACAGACGGGTTGCACCCTCGATGGTCACCTGACCCTCTTCCATCGCTTCGAGCAGGGCGCTCTGGCTTTTCGGTGTCGCCCGGTTGATCTCATCGGCCAGCACCAGTTCGGCGAAGATCGGTCCGGGATGAAAGGTGAACTGGCCGGTTTCCCGGTCAAAGATCGAGGTGCCGAGAATATCGCCCGGCAGCAGGTCGGAGGTGAACTGAATGCGCTGAAAACTCAACCCCAATACCCGCGCCAGCGTGTGACTGAGCGTGGTTTTGCCCATGCCGGGCAAATCTTCGATCAACAGATGGCCGCCGCCCAGCAGACACGTCATGGCCAGACGAACCTGGGGCTCCTTGCCCAGCACCACTTCATTGATCGCGTTTAGACAAGCATCCAGTTTTCTGCCCATTGGAAAGCCTCCCCAGGCGACTGCTCATGGCTAGTAGGACTGCAGAAGATGCCAGACGTGTCGCCACTTTAAAGTCAGCGTAGGCCTTTTCGCCAGAGCGGATGAAGCGATTGGGGAGTATTTGTTACGGGAGGTGAAGGCTCGCTGATTGATCAGAGAATTCCAGCGGATGAAAAACACTGTGGGCGCGAATTCATTCGCGATGAGAGGGACCAGGCAATCAAGCTACTGCGCCTGGACCGGCCTCTCGCGAATAAATTCGCTCCCACAGAGAATGACGTGGCACCAGACCCGAGTTACCGACCGGCGCGGGACTCACGGATATAGAAACGGGCTTTCTCGGCTTTCTCGGAACAGCCCTCGAACGCCTCGAATTGCTGCTGGGTCTTGGCGCCTGTCAGCAACGACAAGGCTTTCGAGTAGCTGACCGTACCGGCGAAACCTTCCGCCTTGGCCAGATCCAGCTCATGCCAGGCGGCATCCAGATTCGTGGCGCAGGTGTCGCGGTAGGCGGTTTTACCAGCGCAGCCTGTGAGAACGAGGGCAAGCAAAGGCAGGCAGATCCAGGCTTTCATGCGGTGTTACCTCAACAATGGAAATCGATGATGCGGCTTTGACGGCCCGGCGATGCAAAAGTGCCACACTCGGCCGTCCGAGCCTATCGATTTCTATCGTCGGCGTTGATCATGAACGCCTTGTGATCTGCCGCCCGCGTCCGCGCGTGGGCGCGGGTATTGATCAGTCCTTCGGGGCGTACTGCATGTCGCCGTTGCCGAACGACCAGTTTTCGCGTTTGACCTCGACCAGGTTGATCCAGATGTCTTCCTGTCGTAGCCCGGTCCGGTCGTGAATCCCCTGCGCCACGGCCTTGTAGAACGCTTTCTTGACGTCGATGCTTCGCCCCTCGTTCCAGGTAATCTGGATGAACACGATGTTTGGGGTGTACGTCACGCCCAGATACCCCGCCGCCGGGTAAACCAGTTCTTCCGAAGCATGGCGATGGACGATCTGGAACTTGTCGTGTTCAGGCACATTGGCCGTGCTGAGCATCGCTTCGTAGATGACATCGCCAATCGCCGTAACGGTGTCGGAAGAGGTTTGAGCAGCAACGTCGATTCTGACCAAGGGCATCGGGTGACTCCTTCTGCTTGAAAATGAGTAGGGCCGGACAGCACAGCCACCTGCCCGCGCATTAAGATTACATCCGCCATCCAAAAAAGATACCGGCATTTTTCGCAGGCAACGCCGACATCCGCACGTTCGTGCGCGACGGCGTGGGAGATTCTCGACAAAGACCAGATGAATCGCTGCGGCCTTGGGCGTAGGGTAGAACCATTGCAACGGGGAGCCTGTACATGAAAAAAAGAATTGCGCTGGTCTTGGGTTCCGGGGGTGCCAGGGGATATGCGCACATTGGGGTCATCGAAGAGTTGGAACGCCGGGGTTATGACATTGCCTGCATCGCTGGCTGCTCGATGGGCGCAGTGATTGGCGGGATCTACGCCGCAGGAAAACTGCCCGAATACAAAGCCTGGATCGAGAGCCTGGATTATCTGGATGTGTTGCGCCTGGTGGACGTCAGCTTTCGGCTTGGGGCCATTCGTGGGGAGAAAGTCTTCGGGCAGATTCGCGAGATCGTCGGTGAGATCAATATCGAGGACCTGCGCATTCCCTACACCGCCGTGGCCACCGACCTGACCAACCAGCAGGAAATCTGGTTCCAGGAAGGCAACCTGCACTCGGCCATGCGCGCCTCGGCCGCGATTCCCAGCCTGTTCACGCCGGTGGTTCAGGGCAACCGCACCCTGGTGGACGGCGGTCTGCTCAACCCGTTGCCGATCGTCCCGGTGGTGTCCAGCCACTGCGACCTGATCGTGGCCGTCAACCTCAACTCGACCAACCAGAAGCAGTACCAGTTGCCCGTGATCGAGCGCCCGCCTGCCGTGAAAAAGCGCTTCGACAGCCTGATCAGCTCCATCGGTTCGCACTTGCCGTTTCGTCGCAAAATGGACGTGGCGGGCGATGATGTCTTGCGACTCGAACAGGACAGCCTCAAGGCGACCGCCGCCACCTTGCCGACCAATCCCTGGCTGGGTGGCACCGACCCGGAATCCGCCGACCCGCAGGGTCAGCAACCGGCGGCAGCACCCCAGGCGGCGGGTGCGCCAAAGTCTGCCAGTGGATCGATCATCGTCGACAACGTGGGCCCGGCATCCCTGCTGGACCTGATCAACCAGAGTTTCGAGGTGATGCAGACGTCATTGGCGCAGTACAAGATCGCTGGTTACCCGCCGGACATCCTGATCAACGTCCCCAAGCGCGTGTGCCGCTTCTTCGAATTCTACAAAGCACCGGAGCTCATCGCCCTCGGCCGCGAAATCGCGCGCGACACGCTGGATCGCTATGAGCGGGAGCATTGAGGGAAATAGCGAATAGTGGCGGGAGTGAGAGATTTCTGACTGCCGCAAACCTGTAGGAGTCAGCTTGCTGACGAAGGCGGTGTGTCAATCACCATTGATCTACCTGACACGACGTATTCGTCAGCAAGCTAACTCCCACCGGGGATATATTCAGCCTGCACCAGATTGTTCTGGACCTAATCGCGCAACGCGCTTTTCTCTTTTGACCTGGAAATCAGCTCTCCACCAACCGATACCCCACCCCCGCCTCGGTCACGATAAACCGGGGTGCGGCAGGATCATCCGCAAGTTTCTGACGCAGATGCCCGACCACGATGCGCAAGTAGTGGGTGTCATCGACATGGGTCGGGCCCCAGATGTCCTTGAGAAGTTGCTGCTGGGTGATGACCCGCCCCGGATGCCGCGCCAGCTGCGCCAGCACCGCGTACTCCTTGCGCGTGAGGGCAACCTCGACGGCGTCCAGCATGACGCGTCGATACGCCAGATCGACGGTCAACGGACCGATCACCAACGCCGACTCCACCTGCCCCGTCTCCGGTGCCTGACGCAGCAAGGCCCGAATCCGCGCGAGAAACTCCTGAATACCGAACGGCTTGGTCACGTAGTCGTTGGCGCCGGAATCCAGTGCGCGCACCTTTTCACCTTCGCTGGCTCGGACCGACAGCACCAGCACAGGGACCGCCGACCACTCGCGAAACTGCGCCAGGACGTCCTGACCGTCCATGTCGGGCAAGCCAAGGTCAAGCACCAGCAGATCAGGCTTGTTCAGCGCCGCCTGGCTCAGCCCTTCCGTCCCTGTGCCGGCCTCCAGGACCTTGTAGCCTTGTGACGACAGGCTGATGCGCAGAAACTTGCGAATCTGCGGCTCGTCATCGATCACCAGAATGGTTGCCGCCTGGTTCATGCTTTTCCCGTTACCCATGATTTCCCATTACCGTACACCAGCGTAACCCGGTGCGCGATCAAACTGCTTGCTCCATTTCTGCCTGAGGCTGTGCCTGCAACGGCAGATGCAGGCTGATGCACGTGCCCCTGCCTTCGATGCCGTCACCCACGCTGATACGCCCACCGTGCGCCCCGACCATGCCCTGACAGATCGCAAGCCCGAGCCCTGTGCCCTGTCCGCCCCGGTCACCGCGCGCAGCGGTGTAAAACATGTCGAAGATCTTCGCCCGCTCGGCCTCCGGTATGCCCGGGCCTTCGTCGCTGACGGCAAAGATCAGTTCATCGTGGGTTGCGCTCACCTGCATCTGCAAACGGCCGTGAGCCGGCGAAAACCGCGCGGCGTTTTCCACCACGTTGATCAGCGCCTGCTCGATCAGCGCGGCATGAACGTACAGCAACGGCAGGTCCGCGGGCAGATCGGTGCTGACTTGCAACGGCGCCAGTACCGCACGCAGCCGGTTCAAGGTGCTGCCGACGATGTCCCCCGGCGACACCCAGTCGCGCGCCAGCTTCAATGCGCCGTGGCCGAGTCGAGTCATGTCCAGCAAGTTCTGGATGTAACGGTCCAGGCGCTCGGCCTCATCCCGCGTACCTTCCAGCAGTTCTCGGCGATCCTCCAGCGGAATGGCCTCGCCCAACGCCAACAGGCTGTCGATGCTGCCGCGCATGGCCGTCAACGGCGTGCGCAGGTCGTGAGACACCGAGGCCAGCAATGCACTGCGCAGTTGCTCCGTTTCCCCATGCAGACGCGCCGCTTCCAGGTCTTCGGCGAGTCGTGCGCGGGCCAGCGCCTGTCCCAGTGGTTGGCTCAACGCCGTCAACAGCCGCCGACGCTGGGGACTGAACGCCTCGCCTTCTTTCGGCTTGACGCCCAGTAGCGCCAGCGGCGCATCGTCGACCCACAGCGGCAGCCACCACCAATCGCCCGACGGCAATGTGCCGGTGCCCCTGCCCGCAGGTTGCCCATGCTGCCAGGCCCAGTCTGCCGCCGCGCGCTCAAATTCGGAGAATTCGACCGAGCCGCCTGCTTCAACCTTCCAGCCCTGCTGCTTGTCACTGTCGAGCACGCAGACCTGTAACTCTTTCCAGCCCGCCAGATGCTGTTCGGCAGCGCTGAGCACCGCCTGGCGATCTGTCGCGGCGGTCAGTCGTTTGGACAGGTCGAGCAGTTCGCTGGTTTCTTGCTGGGTATCGCGCAACGCCTGCAACTGTCGACGCTGGCGCGCGGCGAGATTGCCCGTCAACGCGGCCATCATCAGGAAAAACAGCAAGGTCAGCACGTCTTCCTCGCGCTGAATACTCAGGGAGAAATTCGGCGGAATGAACAGAAAGTCATACGCCAGAAACGACAGCACCGAGCAGACCATCGCGGGCCCGACGCTGCTGCGCACCGCCACCAACAACACCGCCGCCAGAAACACCAGTGAGATGTTAGGCAACGCCAGCACGCTGGACACCGCCCACGCCAGGGCACTGGCACCGACCGTTGCCACCACCGCCAGCAGGTAATCGAACCACTGCAGCGCACGGGGCGTGGACGAGCGTGGCTGGTCAGCACGGGCCTCGCTGTCCAGCACGTTGATCTCCAGGCCGTGGGCGTTTCGCAGTAAACGTGCCGCCAGCCCGCCGCCGAACACCCGACGACGCAGCAAAGGCCGTGACTGCCCCACCAGCACCAGGCTGGCGCGACGCTCGGCGGCGTGCTGAATCAGGGTTTTCGCGACTTCCGGGGCGCGCAGCACCACCACTTCCCCGCCCAGCCGTTCCGCCAGTTGCTGCGCATTCTGCAAACGCGTGCGCGCCAGCTCATCGAAAAACCGGCCATTGTCGACGTGCACCAGGCTCCACGGCAGGTGCCTGCGCTGTGCCACGCGACTGGCATGGCGCACGAGCCGTTCAGCCTGCGCGTCGCCATCCACACCGACCAGCAGCCGGCCGCGCACCGCGGGCGCGGACTGGCCCAACTGCCGATACCCCAGCGCCAGATCGTTATCCACCTGTGCGGCGGCGGTTTGCATGGCCAGTTCGCGCAGCGCGGTCAGGTTGGTCTGGGTAAAAAATGCATCGATGGCCGCCCTCGCCTGTTCCGGCACGTAGACCTTGCCGTCGCGCAGCCGCTCCAGCAGCTCGCGGGGCGGCAGGTCGATCAGCACCAGTTCGTAGGCTTCCTGCAGCACCCAGTCCGGCAAGGTTTCGCGCACCTGCACACCGGTGATGCCGCGCACCTGATCGTTAAGGCTTTCCAGGTGCTGAACATTGACCGTGGTGTAGACGTCGATACCGGCTGAGAGCAGTTCCTGAATATCCTGCCAGCGTTTGGCGTGACGGCTGCCCGGTGCGTTGCTGTGGGCGAGTTCGTCGACCAGTACCAGCTTCGGTTTGGCGCGCAGCAAACCGTCGAGGTCCATTTCTTCAAGCATCACGCCCCGGTATTCGGAGCGCAGCATCGGCAATTGCGGCAGGCCGCCCAGCAAGGCTTCGGTTTCGGCACGGCCGTGGGTCTCGACAACGCCGACCAGCAACGAAACGCCCTGACGCATTTGGGTGTGCGCCGCCTGAAGCATGGCGAAGGTCTTGCCCACGCCGGGCGCGGCGCCGAGAAACACCTTCAGCCGCCCACGGTCATCCCTGGGCAGATTGGCCAGCAAGGCGTCAGCACGGCTGTTTGTGTTCACGATGGTTGTCCTGTTGCGTTGACGCTAGTCAAGGTTCACTTCTTGGGTGTCTGAAAACGGAGAACTGTGGGAGCGAGCGTGCTCGCGAAAGCGGAGTGTCAACCAACCCGATGGTGACAGTAATGACGCATTCGCGAGCAAGCTCGCTCCCACAAGGTCCGAGCAAACTCCGGTTATGCCGATCAATGCGCACTTTTACCAGACGGTAGCGCTTCCAGGCTCTGATTCAAAGCCAGGACGTTCACCACCGGCGGCCCGATCAGCGGGCTGTAGGTGTTGGCCGCAATCAGCTTTTGCACCGAATCGCGTGGCAGATTACGGGCTGCCGCGATCCGCGCAACCTGATATTCCGCCGCGTCAGGAGAAAGATGCGGGTCAAGACCACTGCCCGAGGTGGTCAGCAGGTTCAACGGCACGGGCCCTTGATTATCAACCTTCTCTTTGGTCGCATCATCGGTGATCCGCGTCGCCAAGGCAGGGTTGCTCGGCGACAGGTTGCTCGCACCGCTGGAGACGGTCGCATAGGCGCCCGCTGACGGACGCGAATGGAACCACCCTTCTCCGGTGAAATTCTGGGCGATCAGCTCCGATCCCCGGACCTTATCCTGATCGTCATACACCAGGCTGCCGTTGGCCTGTTCCGGGAACGCGACCTGGGCGACCCCGGTGACCACCAGCGGATAAGCCACGCCGGTGATCAGGGTCATCAGAACGATCAGGCTCACAGCCGGACGCAATACACTGGACATCATTCAATCCTCAATCAAGTTAGGCGCTGCGGACGATCGTTCGCCCGCAGCGCAGGCAGTGCCGTGACCCTTAAACCAGATGCAGCCCGGTGAGCAGCATGTCGATCAGCTTGATGCCCACAAACGGTACGACGATGCCGCCCAGACCGTAGATCAGCAGGTTGCGACGCAGCAGGTGCGCGGCGCTGGCCGCCTGAACCCGCACGCCACGTAGCGCCAACGGAATCAGCACGACGATGATCAATGCGTTGAACACGATGGCTGAAAGAATCGCGCTCTGCGGGCTGGCCAGGTGCATGACGTTCAGCACGCCCAACTGCGGATAGATGGCCGCGAACAGCGCCGGCAGGATCGCGAAATACTTGGCCACGTCGTTGGCGATCGAGAAGGTCGTCAGTGCGCCTCGGGTGACCAGCAATTCCTTGCCGATCTGGACCACGTCCAGCAGCTTGGTCGGATCGCTGTCCAGGTCGACCATGTTGGCCGCCTCGCGGGCCGCTTGCGTACCATCGTTCATCGCCATGCCGACGTCGGCCTGAGCCAGCGCCGGGGCGTCGTTGGCACCGTCGCCACACATCGCCACCAGACGACCGTCGTTCTGCTCCTGACGAATGCGCTCCAGTTTCTTCTCTGGGGTGGCCTCGGCCAGCACGTCGTCAACACCGGCCTCGGCAGCGATCGCAGCGGCGGTGAGCGGGTTGTCACCGGTCACCATGACGGTGCGAATGCCCAGTTTGCGCAACTCTTCGAAACGCTCACGAATACCCGGCTTGACCACGTCCTTGAGGTGAATGGCGCCCAGCAATTTGCCGTCGCCGCACACCAGCAACGGCGTGCCGCCGGTCTTGGCGATCTTGTCGATTTCCCGCGACAGGGTCAGCGGCAGATCGCTGCGATCACGGCCCAGGAATTTGAGCAGCGAATCCACAGCACCTTTGCGATACACCCGACCGTCGTAGTCGACGCCCGACAATCGGGTTTCGGCGCTGAATGGCACCGCAGTCAGCTGGCTCGGCGCCGGCTCGATCATCGGGTGCAGCGCACGCAGGTACTCGACAATCGATTTACCTTCCGCTGTGTCGTCAGCCAGCGACGCCAGCAATGCGCCCTCACCTAGCTCCTTGGCGGTGATCCCAGGCGCTGCGTACACCGCTGCGCAACGACGGTTACCGAAGGTGATGGTGCCGGTCTTGTCCAGCAGCAGCACATGGACGTCGCCCGCCGCTTCGACCGCACGGCCGGATTTGGCGATGACGTTAAGGCGCACCAGACGATCCATCCCGGCGATACCGATGGCCGACAGCAGGCCGCCGATGGTGGTCGGAATCAGCGTGACCAGCAGCGCGACCAGGAACACCAGCGGCAGGTTGCCGCCTGCGAAATGGGCGAATGGCTGCAGGGTCACCACCACCAGCAGGAAGATCAGGGTCAAGCCGATCAGCAGGATGTCCAGCGCGACTTCGTTGGGAGTCTTTTGGCGTTTGGCGCCTTCTACCAACGCAATCATGCGGTCCAGGGTCGACTCGCCAGGGTTGGCGCTGATGCGCACCAGCAGCCAGTCAGACACCAGACGCGTGTTTCCGGTGACCGCCGAGCGATCACCGCCTGACTCGCGGATCACCGGCGCGGATTCGCCCGTGATCGCTGCTTCGTTGACGGCGGCAATGCCTTCGATGACCTCACCGTCACCGGGGATCAACTCCCCCGCTTCGACGCGCACCACATCACCCTTGCGCAGGGTGCTGGCATTGACCATCAGAAAGCCGCCAGTGGCGCCTTGCAAACGCGCTTTCAGGCCTTCAGTACCGGCCTTGAGGCTGTCAGCGCGAGCCTTGCCGCGACCTTCGGCCAAGGCTTCGGCGAAGTTGGCGAACAACACGGTGAACCACAGCCAGACGGCAATCTGTACCGCAACGAACGTCGGCACGGCCGGGTTGGGGATCAGGCACAGGATCGTAGTGAGAATGGCCGTCAGTTCAACGACCAGCATCACCGGCGCGCGCTGTAACTGGCGCGGATCGAGTTTGACGAACGCCTGGATCAACGCCGGACGCCAGAGGTCTGCAAAGCCGGTCTTGACCGGTGCGGCAGTCGGCTGTTGGTCGGCGCTTGTGGCAGGACTCTTTGTTACAGGAGCTTGCATATTCATGATTCAGTCCTCAGAAGCCCAGGCTCAAGTGTTCGGCGATCGGGCCCAACGCCAGGGTCGGCAGGAAAGTCAGGCCGCCCACCAGCAGGATGGTCACGGTCAGCAGTGTGACGAACAGCGGGCCATGGGTCGGGAAGCTGTTCTGGCCCAGAGGCGCGGTCTTCTTCGCCGCCAGACTGCCCGCCAACGCCAGCACCGGCAGGATGTAGCCAAAGCGGCCGATGAACATCGACAGGCTGAGCATCAGGTTGTGGAACAGGGTGTTGGCGCTGAAACCGCCGAACGCCGAGCCGTTGTTGGCCGTGGCCGAGGTGTAGGTGTAAAGCAACTGACTGAAACCGTGGGCACCCGGGTTGCTCACAGCACCCGCCGGGCCTGGCAACGAGGCCGCCAGCGCACCGAACACCAACACGCCGACCGGCATCACGATCAGGGTCGCGACCAGCAGCTTCACTTCTCGGGCCTGCAGCTTCTTGCCCAGGTATTCCGGGGTACGGCCAATCATCAGACCGGCCAGGAACACCGCGATCAGCACGTTCAACAACATACCGTAGAGACCGGCACCGACACCGCCGAAGATCACCTCACCGACCATCATGTTCGCCAGGGCGACCATGCCGGTCAGCGGGTTAAGGCTGTCGTGCATGCCGTTGACCGAACCGTTGGATGCGGCTGTTGTGGCCGTCGCCCAGAGCACTGTCGCGGTGGTGCCGAAGCGGGTTTCCTTGCCTTCCATCGGCGCGGTCTGCTCGACCGATGCAATGTTCAGCGCGGGGTTGGGTTGGTATTCAGCCCACAGCGCAGTCGCACCACCGATCAGGAACAGCACGAACATGCAGGCCACGATGGCGCGGCTCTGACGCATGTCTTTGACGTAGTGGCCGAAGGTGAACACCAGCGCTACCGGGATCAGGATGATCGACACCAGTTCGAACAGGTTGCTCCACGCGGTCGGGTTCTCGAACGGATGCGCCGAGTTGACCCCGAAGAAGCCACCGCCGTTGGTACCCAGTTGCTTGATCGCGATCTGGCTGGCAGCCGGGCCCAGTGGAATAGTCTGGTCGGCGCCTTGCAGGGTTACAGCGTCGACATAGTGAGCGAACGTCTGTGGCACGCCCTGCCAGACCAGGAACAGCGCCATGATGATGCACAACGGCAGCAGCCCATAAAGAGTCGCACGGGTCATGTCGGTCCAGAAGTTACCGAGATTCTGGGTCGAACGACGACCGATCCCCCGGCAAAACGCAACCAGCACCGCAATACCCGTGGCCGCACTGACGAAGTTCTGAACGGTCAGCCCGGCCATCTGGCTGAGGTAGCTCAGCGAGGCTTCGCCGCTGTAGCTCTGCCAGTTGGTGTTGGTGACGAAACTCATCGCCGTGTTGAACGCCAGCGACCACTCCATCCCCGGCAAGCCTTGGGGGTTAAGCGGCAAGGCGCCCTGGAACAGCAAGATCGCAAACAACGCGACAAAACCCGCCAGGTTGAACGCCAGCAGGGCCAGTGTGTAGGTTTTCCAGTTTTGCTCGACCTTGGGGTCGACGCCCGACAGGCGATAACACATGCGTTCGACCGGGCCCATGACCGGGGTCAGAAACGTGCGGTTGCCTTCCATGACGTTGTAATAAAAACGGCCCAGCAGTGGCGCGGGCAGCAGCACCAGCGCGAAGAAGGCCAGAATCAGCAGATAGTCATAACTGTGCATGGCCGTCACTCCTCGACCCGGCCGGCACGCAGCAGCGCGACCAGCAAGTACACGAACAACCCTGCCGCCAACAGCAGTGACACCCCATCCAGAACGCTCATGAAAAAACTCTCCGTCATACGGCGATTGCCGTGTGTAGGAATTGTCCTCACGCAGGGTGTAAAGGAACGAGACCGAGAGGGGGTTCGGGGCATAAAGAAAGCGTAAAGACTGGCGCTTTTGTTGGGCCGGAGGCCGTAAAAAGCGGATTTACACTGGGGCTTGGTTTGGAGGATAGATCCGGGGTTATTTTTGATCGTTCCCACGCTCCGCGTGGTAACGCACCGATTGACGCTCCGCGTCGACTTGGACGCAGAGCGTCTTGCGATGCATCCCCACGCGGAGCGTGGGAACGATCAATCAATATCCGTATTTAAGGTGGTGCGGGTATTTGTTCTGCCTAACGGCAGAAGCGTTCCGCCTTCGGCGGGTTACTTGAAAGGACCTCAAGTAACCAAGGGTATGAGGCTCCCGGTTTGGCCCGACTTCGTCGGGTCCCTTCACTCCGGTGACGCTCCGTGGGCCCGCGCTGAACGGACATCCATGTCCTAGCAGCGCTCTCGCGGCATCCATGCCGCTCGGCCCACTGCGCGCCGCCTGCGTTCAGCCTGCACCCAAGTCGCGATTTGTGGTGTTTGGACTGACGAGGCAGGACAAGCAAAATCTACAGCAGAAGCATCAGGTTGACGCAGTCTCTGTAGGAGCGCGCTTGCCCGCGATCTACCGCGCAGCGGTAGCAAAATCAGTCAACTCGGTTATGCCTGACATACCGCATGCACCGGTTTTGCTGCCAGTTCCCGGCAGATCGTCCGGATGCGGCCCAGACACAGGCCACGCTCCTACAGTAAAGAGTGGAAGGCGGACGACTCGGGAGGGTTCGGGGCTTTGGATTCTGCCCGGAGGCCGTAGGAGCGACCGGGATGGCGCTCCACCTTGCCCGAGATCTGCCGCGCAGCAGTAGCAAACCCAAGCAACTCGATGAGGCCTGACACTCCGCATACACAGGTCTTGCTGCCGGTTCCCGGCAGATCGCGGGCAAGCGCGCTCCTACAGTTGAAAATGCAGTGCGGGAAATGAGTGCACGAACCAAAAAAGCGATGAGCGTTAGCTCCAGCCCGCGTCGCTCTTGTACGCGATAGCCCAGACACCACCAAACGCGACTTGGGTGCAGGCGGAACGCTTCTGCCGTTAGGCAGAACCCAAATCCCGTGCCACCCTGAATTTCAGATATACACACGATACGCCGCGCCAGAAAAGCCCAGCGCAACGCCGAAACCCGATCCTTGTACAGTTCTTGATACATTCACGACAATCCACCGACACCTGCCCCCCTCACCCTTCCGCCCCGCTCGCCAGCGAAGTAGCATGGCAGCGTCGTTCCTTACCCGCGGCCCACCCCGGCGGCATCACATGGCGGCAGCAACATGCAGACAACCCCAGACAGCAATACCGCCAACGCACAGGCTGACGAGCGCCGATGGACCACCCGCGCGCTGATCGTCGATGACGATGTCCCCATCCGCGAATTGCTGTGCGATTACCTGGCACGCTTCAATATCCAGAGCACCGGCGTGACCGATGGCAACGCCATGCGAGAAGCACTGGCAGAAGAAACCTACGACGTCGTCGTGCTTGACCTGATGCTGCCGGGCGAAGACGGCCTGTCACTGTGCCGCTGGCTGCGCAGTTCGTCGGATATTCCCATCCTGATGCTGACCGCCCGTTGCGAACCCACCGACCGCATCATCGGTCTGGAACTGGGAGCCGACGACTACATGGCCAAGCCGTTCGAGCCCCGCGAGCTGGTGGCCCGGATCCAGACCATCCTGCGCCGCGTCCGTGACGACCGCACTGAAGAACGTACCACCTTGCGTTTCGACAACTGGCGCCTGAACAGCGTATTGCGCCAGTTGACCGCGCCGGACGGGCTGGTGGTGCCGCTCTCCAATGCCGAGTTCCGCTTGCTGCGGGTCTTCCTCGAGCGCCCGCGTCGCGTCCTCAACCGCGAGCAATTGCTGGATGCTGCACGTGGCCGCTCGATCGAAGCGTTCGATCGCAGCATCGACCTGCTGGTGTCGCGCCTCAGGCAAAAACTCGGTGACGATCCCAAGTCCCCGCAACTGATCAAGACCGTACGTGGCGAAGGCTATATGTTCGACGCCAGGGACATTGGTTGATCCGCTCCGCCGACACACTGTTTGCCCGATTGTTCGGGGGGGCGCTGCTGGCGATCATCCTGGCACACCTGCTCGCCTTCGCCTGGTTTCACTACTACGGGCCGAAGATGCCACCGCCCGACGCGCGCTGGGAGTCCGGGCAATCCGGGCATCCCCCGCAACCACCGCCTCCTGCCCGGCAGGACGGCACGCTTGCAGACAGCGCGATGGACGCCTTGCGCCCGCCACCACCCCCGCCCGGACGCCCGCCGATTCTGGGGGTTCCGTTTATTCCCCTGCTGTTTCAACTGATCAGCCTGGTGATCGCCGCCTGGTTCGGCGCCAAAGCACTGAGCCGGCCGATCCGTCGCATGAGCGAGGCAGCGGAGCGCCTCAGTGAAAACCTCGACAGCCTGCCGCTGTCGCTCAATGGTCCGCGCGAAGCCCGTCAGGCGGCCCTGACCTTTAACCTCATGCAGGAACGCATCCGCGAACAGGTGCAGCAGCGCGGACGCATGCTGGCCGCCGTGTCCCATGATTTGCGCACACCGTTGGCGCGGCTGAAATTACGCGTCGAGCAGATCGAAGAGCCCAAGCTGCACGGGCAGATGACCCAGGATCTGAACGACATGATCGCCATGCTCGACGCGACCCTGACCTACCTGAACGACCAGCGCACCAGCGAAGCCCTGCAGTATTTCGATGTGCAGGCCTTGATCGAATCGCTCACCGAAAACGCTCAGGACAATGGCGACGACGTGCAGGCCAGCGGCACGTGTCGCCCCCTCAAATCGCAGCCCATGGCCCTGCGGTCCTGCCTGAACAACCTGATCGACAACGCACTGCGCTATGCCGGGCACGCCCGGGTAATGATCGAAGACGCCAGCGACCGCCTGGTGGTGCGCGTGGTCGACAGTGGCCCCGGTATTCCTGCCAACCTGCGCGAAGCGGTGTTTGAGCCTTTTTACCGGGTCGAAGGCTCGCGCAACCGTAATTCCGGCGGCGTCGGCATTGGCATGACCATCGCCCGCGAAGCGGCCCGACGCATGGGCGGCGACCTTCGCCTGGAAGAGACACCGGGCGGCGGCCTGACAGCCGTGCTGGACCTGCCACGAATCTGACCCCCTGACCGCTTGAGCCGAATGCCTGTTTCTGTGGGAGCGAATTCATTCGCGAGAGGAAGTACATCCAGTCCATCCGCGTCAGAGTCGTCACCGTATCGCGAATGAATTCGCTCCCACAGGGTGAACTCGATGCATGCCCGCCTGCGTAAGCCCCTCGTTACAAACCCCACATACCCACGACACGCGCCCCGTAGACGCTGCATAAGCCGGTGCACTGAGCCGGTTTTATCCATCTGATGGGGAGTCAGTCCGATGATCACAGGCGTCAGCGGCAGCAGCAGTTATTCCAGTTACGTCAGCTCAAGCAGTACAACCAGCACCACAAACAGCAAGAAGTTCGCCGACGAATTGCTGAAGAAACTCGACACCAACGGCGACGGCAGCATCGACAAGGACGAATTGAGTTCGGCCCTGACGTCTGATTCCAAAGACGGCATCACCGTCAGCTTGAGCAAAGCGTTCAGTGACCTCGACAGTAATGACGACGACGGTCTGGATGCCGACGAACTGGCCTCAATGACCCCACCGCCACCGCCTCCCATGCAGATGGACGCAGGCTCCGCCGCCGATGAAGCGCAGGACCTGCTCAGCGCCCTGGACACCGACGGTGATGGCAATGTCAGCAGTGACGAACTGACCGCCGCGCTGAGCAACTCGGACAGCAGCGCCGACAGCACCCAAGTGTTCGATGCGCTGGACACCAACCAGGACGGCACCGTCAGCCTCGACGAACTGACCGCCAGCCTGCAGACACAGCAACCGCCGCCTCCACCGCCCGCGCAGGATTCCAGCGATCTGTTCAGCAGCCTGGACAGTGACGGCGACGGCAGCATCACCGCCGACGAATTGACCGCCGCGATGACGCCCGACAGCAGCCGCCAGCAACAGACCACGACGCAGGCCACTGAAGCCTTGAACCGCATGGTCGCGGCGTTGAGCGATCGCTATAACCTCAACAGCAGCGCGACGGCCGGTAAATACGTCAGTACGTCTGCCTGAAAACAAAAAACCGCCGCCGGACATAGCCCGACGGCGGTTTTGAGAGTGCGCTCTCGCCTACTTCGGCAATTGCCGCGCCCGACTGTCACCCACCCAATCGAGCAAAAAGCTGTAGGCCACTGCCAGCAACGTCGGACCGATGAACAGACCGATGAAGCCGAACGCCAGCAAGCCACCGAACACGCCTAACAGCACGATCACCAACGGCAGGTTGCCGCCGCGGCTGATCAGGTAAGGCTTGAGCACGTTATCGACGCCGCTGACGATGAACGTCCCCCACAAGCCGAGGAAGATCGCCATCCCGTACTCACCCCTCCAGGCCAGCCAGGCCGTGGCCGGAATCCAGATCAGCGGCGGGCCCATCGGCACCAGACTCAGCAGAAAGGTCCCGATCCCCAGCACCAGCGCACCGGGCACACCCGCGATCAGAAAACCGATCAACGCCAGCACCGCCTGAGCCGCCGCCGTGCCGATCACCCCGTTGACCACGCGCTGCACGGTCCCGGCGACCAGATCGACGTAGTACTGCGCGCGATCACCGATCAGCCGCTCCAGCAGGCTGAGCACGAATGCTGCCAGACGCGGCCCGTCGCGATAGAAAAAGAATACGAACACCAGGCTCAGGGTCAGTTCGAGAATGCCGCCGCCGATCTGCGCGCTGCGCGCCAGCAGCCAGTTGCCGACCTGTCCCAGATACGGTTTGACACTGGCCAGCATGGCCGCGCCCTGCTGGTCGATCGTCGTCCAGTACCCCACCAGCCGTTCGCCGACAAAGGGAATGCTGGCCAGCCAGGTCGGCGGATCCGGCAGTCCGTCGACCTGCACGTCCTTCACGAAGGCCGTGGCGTCGCGCACATGATCCGCCAGGTTGAAACCCAGCCACACCAGAGGTGCCGCCACCAGCAGCATCCACCCCAGGGTGAGGATGCCTGCCGCGAGCGACTCGCGTCCTTTGAGAGCACGGGTCAACAGGCGCATCAGCGGCCAACTGGCAAACGCCAGCACTGCGCCCCAGAACAGCGCCGACCAGAAGGGAGCCATCACCCACAAACACGCACCGAGCAACGCCAGCAGAAGAATCTGCACCAACAGGCGATCGTTATTGAGCATGGATTATTCCGCAGATAAGGGAGTCAAGATGATGAGCATAACGGCGAACCTTGCGGCTCGCCCCATGGCCCACTGAAACGCTTCTGATAGAGCGCGTCTCAGCGAATCAGTTCAAGGGTCAGTCCCGACGTCTGTGCACTGCCCGACTCCAGCCGCGCCGCGCGAACGCCTTTGCTGACCAGCGCATCGCGCCAGGCATCGTTCTGCGCGCCGGAGAGCGTCACGCGAATCGTGCTGTCCAGGTTAAGTCCACGTGACAACAACGTGATCCACGGCTCGGCGGGTGCGCCAGTGAGCATGGGCAGGTTCAAATCGCCCGAGCTTTTCAGCTCCCGCAGCAGGGTCGCCGACGTGGGCAGCAACTCCCCGAGCGGCGCGCTGGCCTGAAATTGCTCAACGTGCAGATACGCCCGGCGATTACCCCGCGTGATGCTGTACAGCGCGACCAGGGTGTCGTTGTCCGGTGCGGCAAGGCGCAGCAGTAAATACGCCTGCCCGCTGTCGGCACCGTAGAGCCTGGAATTGCCAAACACCTCGTTGGCCCACAGGCTGCTTTCACCACAGTCGCGCGCCTGGCACCAGAACAACAGCTGGGCGTTCTGCTTCTGCAACGCTTCACGGGCAGCGGTAAACGCCTCGTCGGCGGAGCGTTCAGGCGGTAATTCATAGGTCACGGAGGTCGCATTGCCCCGCGACGAGACCTGGCCATCGAAACGCAACTGGCCGCTGATCTTGCGAATGGAGCCCATCGGGTAGATACGTTCAAGCTCGGCGGCTGGCCGATAATCGACGATCTCGGCATCCGTCGGTCGTGGCAGATTGGCAAAGTCCTGACTGCCGGTGACATCCGCCGCCTGACTGACATTGGCGTAAACGGACAGGCACAGCAGCATCCCCAGCGCACGTGATAAATGCATAGGGGCACTCATGGGGTGAAATTCGGGTGGCAAACAAATGCCGCACAATAGTGCGGCGTGCGGGAAGGTGAAATCGTCGGGCGTGGGCGGTGGTCCATCATGCAGTCTCCTGTTTCAACCCGCCCAGCCTCGACAGTTGCGCTGCGCAAGTCAAGGAACGGCGAAGAACCGATTGAAACAGTCTGCAACAGCGGATGCACCCGCCTCGTCATTGAGGTGCAGATGATGCCCGCCCGGCAATACAGTCACCTCGAACGGCACACTCTCCAGCAGCGCTTTGTTCTGCGCCAGCATGCCCTCCTCCGCCACCACCAGCTGCGCCGGACAGCGGACTGCGTTGACGAAGGACAGCGCCTGAGCGCGGGTCAGACGCGTCGCCGACGCCAGGGTCAGTCGGCTGTCGCTGCGCCAGGTGTAACCGCCAGGCACCGGTATCAAGCCACGCTGAGCCAGCAATTCGGCCGCCTCGCGACTGACCGCGACCACGCCTTTCATCCGCGCCTCGACCGCGCGATCCATGTCCGCATAAACCGGTTTGCGCTTGCTCGATTGCGTCAGTTGCGCCTGCAGCGCCGCGCCCATACGCTCAGCGGCGCCTTCAGGCTCGCCCAGCGGCGGAATCAGGCCGTCGATCAAGGCCAGACGGTTGATGCGTTCAGGCAATGCGCCCGCGATGATCACCGAAACGATGGCGCCCAATGAATGCCCGAGCAGCGAAAACCGCTCCCAGCCCATCTGCTGAGCCACCTGCAACACGTCGTGGGCGTAGTCCGGCAGGCCGTATCCGGCGCCTGCAGGGCGGTGATCGGAATGACCATGGCCCGCCATGTCCAGCGCCAGGATCCGCAGGCCCTTCAGTTTGGGTGCCAGACGCGCAAAGCTGTTGGCGTTATCAAGCCAGCCGTGCAAAGCGATCACTGGAAGACCGTCCTGCGGCCCGAACAAATGCGCCGCCAGCTCGATGTGCGGCAGACTCAAACGCACTTCTTCGACAGAACAGCTCATGCGCGGGCTCGCTGGCCAGCCAGCAGGTCGTTGGCGGCGCGACTGCGAGCGGACCAGCGGGAGAACAGGTTCTTGAGCATCTGCGCGGTATCCTCTGGGTGCTCGAGCGGAAACATGTGCCCGCCCGGTACCGAAAGATACTCGCCTTCGCGCATGCTTTTCACTGACATCGCGTGATGCCGGCGCACCACGTCGCTGTGCTCGCCACGCACCATCGCCAGCGGCATGCGCAAATGACGCGCCATCCCTGGGCTGGTGTGCGGCACGCTGCGATAAATGCTGATCTCGGTGGCCGGATCGAAGCGCAGGCGCAACTGCTCGCCATCGGGCTGCAAACCGTGCAGCAGATACGCTTCAAAACACTCAGGGTCGAACCGACGGAAAAGATTTTTGCCCGAGAAGTAACGGCGCGCAGCGTCCAGATCGCTGAACACTTCGCGGCGTCCAAGCGTACGACCGGCAGGCGTAATGCGGTCGATGAAGCCAAACCGCTTGGCGGCACGGATCATCCATTGGTCGAAACGGGTCAGGACCGGTGAGTCGAGCATGACCACGCCACGGTACAGCTCGGGATGGCGCAAGGCGGCGTGGTAATGCAACACACCGCCCAATGAATGCCCCACACCCCACACCGGCTGCGGCTGTTCGCGCAAGTGGTGAACCAGCTCGTCCACCAAATTGGGCCAATTATCCGTCACCGGAAAACGCGGGTCATGGGCGTGCTGATCCAGGTGCGTCACCTGAAACTCATCACCCAGCGCGGCGAACAACTTGCCGTAGGTTGCAGAGGGGAAGCCATTGGCGTGAGCGAAAAACACAGGTTGGGTCATGCCGGCGCATCCAGAGAACCTTGAACAGGCGGCAATTGTGCGCAGCCGCGGGGTGACGCGGCAATGACCGGAACTGCCATCGGCGATGACACTCCGGTCATGCGCACGCACGATCAGCGTGCGGGCGGCTGCTCACCATGGGGAACGACCGCGACCGTCAGCCGGGAGATGCAACTGGCCTTGCCTTCGTCGCTGGTCAGGCGGATGTCCCAGACGTGGGTGGTACGGCCGATATGCACGGGGTGCGCCACCGCCGTCACCCGACCGCTGCGCAGGCCGCGCAGGTGATTGGCGTTGATTTCAAGCCCGACGCAGAAGTACTTGCTGGTGTCGATGACCAGATAGCTGGCCGACGACCCCACGGTTTCCGCCAGTACCACCGATGCGCCGCCGTGCAGCAATCCGTAAGGCTGATGCGTGCGATGATCGACCACCATGCTGGCGGTCAGGGATTGTTCGTCAAAGGCCTCGAAACGAATGTCGAGCATCTCGCCAATGGTGTTTTTCTGCATCGAATTGAGGGCATCAAGATTGGGTGTTGCACGCCATAGGCTCATGGTTTGTCCTTGTTATTGAAGTTGCAGGATCGATTGGGGCAGACGCCTGCTGGTGAAACGGTCGCAGCTCAGACGGGATGCCGAACGCTGATCAGCTCCATCGCACCCGCCAGCGGGAAATCTGCTTCCAGCTCGGCCAGGCTGGCGGTGTGCATCGGCTCAGCGGTTTGCAGATTGCCATGCACCGACAGACCAATCAGCGAACCCACCAGCGGCTGATGGCTGACGATCAATACGTTGTCCGAGGCGTACAGGTCCAGGTTGGACAGCGCCTTGCGTGGGTCGCTGTCCGGGGTCAGCCAAGGCACCGTTACCACCGCATCGGTAAACCCGAGGGCCTGGCGCACCAGTTCCGCCGTCTGCTGTGCACGCACATAGGGGCTCGCGATGATCCAGCGCAACGGCTGGCCCAGCAGATGCGCCGCACTGCTCAGCACTTCTTCGCGGCCGTTGTCCGTCAGTTCACGTTCAGCGTCCGTGCGCGCCCGGTTCTGAGCCTCACCGTGACGCAGAATCCACACTTTCATAGCTTCGGTTCCTCATCGCGAACCGGGTGCGCGGCGGCGGGAACGGTGTGGGGCGCTTCCCCTTCCGGCGGACGCGGTGCCGGCCAGTCGGCGAATGGCCAGGGTTTCTGATCGGTGTGGAAGGTGCCGAAACGACCGATCTGCGCCAGAAACTGGCTCAGGCTGTCACCGAAAGACATCAGGCTCAGGCTGGGCGCCCCATAGAACAACCGGTACGCCAGTTGCACCAGCACCACGACCGCCAGGACAAGCTCGGCCACCTGCCAGACCACTAAAAACACCAGCATCCACAGGATGCGCAGCAGAATCGATTCGTGTTGCTTGAGTTTTGACTCGTTCAAGGGCTTCTCCATGGACGTGAAAACGGATGGGCAATGAAATCAGTTGAAACCGCTGGTCGAGATGAAATCGACATCAGTCTTGGGTTCCGCCCGCATCAACAGCTCGATGACCTGCTCCAGCGTGCGGCCCTCAAAGAGAATCGCATGCAGCCCGGCGACCAAAGGCATGTACACCTGCAACTCCTGCGCCTTGACCTTGAGCACTTTAAGCGTATTCACGCCTTCTGCCACCTCGCCTAGCCGGGTCACGGCTTCATCCAGGCTCAGCCCCTGCCCCAGTGCGAAACCCACCTGATAATTGCGGCTCTTCGGCGACGAACAGGTCACGATCAGATCCCCTACCCCGGCAAGGCCCAGGAAGGTCATCGGGTTTGCGCCCTGGCTGACCGCGAAACGGGTCATTTCCGCCAGCGCGCGGGTAATCAACATGCTTTTGGTGTTCTCGCCCATGCCCAGCGCCACGGCCATGCCGGAAATAATGGCATAGACGTTCTTCAAGGCTCCGCCCAGTTCCACGCCAAACCGGTCGGCGCTGGCGTACACGCGGAAGGTACGGCCATGCAGTGCCGCCTGGACCTGACGGCAAAGCTCCTCGTCCTCACTGGCGACCACCGTGGCGGTCAGCGCGTGCTCGGCGATTTCCCGTGCAAGGTTGGGCCCTGACAGCACACCGATGCGCGCTTGCGGCGCGATGTCTTCGAGGATCTCGCTCATCAGCTTGAAGGTCTGGGCTTCGATGCCTTTGGTCAGGCTGACCAGCATCTTGTCCGTCAGCAAATCGACATGCGGTGTCAGCACGCTGCGCAGCGCGCTGGAAGGCAATGCCACGAAGACCAGTTGGCTGTCGCTCAATGCGCGCTGCAGGTCGGTGACCGGTTCGACCCCTTCGAGCACCTTGATGCCCTTGAGGTAGCGCGGGTTCTCGCGGTTGACGCGGATCGCCTCAGCCTGTTCGGGATCACGCATCCACTGCAGGACCCGGTGGCCATTCTCGGCCAGCAGATTGGCCACGGCTGTCCCGAAGCTGCCACCACCCAGAACTGCGATCGGTTGCTGTTGGGTCATAAAACAATCCATCTAGAGCCATCAGAACTGGCGATGGCTGCATTATACGGAGCGCCGGGCTCGCCACCAGCGGCAAAACACGACAGCGGCACGCATCTCGCCGAAGCCCTACTCTTCACAATGAAATTACCTACAGCTCGGTTAAGATGCGCGCCCCGGATGAAAATTCCGCAACCCATCCGATGAGCTATTGTGAGGTCGCTTTCCCGATGAGATTCGATTCCATGGCACACCCGTGCACCTGCACCGTCTCTATTGCGTGAGCCGCTTCACATGAAGCAGCCCACGACAGCCGGAATCAGGCCATGACGACACAACGTGGCTGGAACATCAGCACCCGCACGCAAATTCTCAGTCTGGGCCCGGCCCTGCTGCTGACGCTGTTATTGATCAGCTTCTTTACCGTAGTGCGCATTCAGGACCTGCGTCAGGAGCTCAACCACACCGGCCAGTTGATCGCGAACCAGCTGGCGCCGGCGTCGGAATATGGCGTGATCGTGGGCAACAACGACGTCCTCGAAAGCCTGATGAGAGCCACCATGAGCACGCCCCACGTGCGCTTCCTCGAGGTTCAGGACAACACTGGCAAAGTGCTGGTGCACGTCGAGCAAGCGCCCGACGGGGCGCATTCGCGGCAGATGGAAATCTTTCAGGCACCCATCCGCCTGCAACAGGTCAAGCAGGACGGCAATCGCCTGGACGAAAGCGACGACATGGCCAGCGTCCCCGTCGAAGACTATCTGGGGCGCGTGCTGGTGGGCATGTCCAGCGAGGCGTTCAACCTGCGCGAACAGGAAATCCTGTTGAAGGCCGGGATCCTTGCGCTGTTTGCCCTCCTCTTTACCTACATACTGGCCAGACGCCTGTCCCTCAGCCTGTCTCAGCCCATCAGTGCCATGAGCGATGCGGTCAAGGCCATCCAGCACGGTGACTACACCACCCCCTTGCCGGTGGCCGACGACGCCGAACTGGGCGATCTTGCCCGCCATATCAACAATCTGGCGCTGGGCCTGGAGAAAGCCAGTCGCGAACAGAAACAAGCCATGGACGAGTTGATCAGAACCCGCGAAGAGGCGGAGCGCGCCAACCGCGCGAAGTCCGAGTTTCTGGCGATGATGAGCCACGAGCTGCGCACGCCGATGAATGGTGTGCTCGGCATGCTGCAGTTGATGGAAACGACGAAGATGACCGAGGAGCAGGCTGAATATTCCGCCTTGGCCACCGAGTCCACCGAGCACCTGTTGCGGGTGATCAACGACATCCTCGACTTCTCCCGCTTCGAACGCGACGCACTGGAGCTGGAAAACATTTCGTTCAACCTGGCCGACCTGATTGCGACCTCGGTTCAGGCGTTTGCCCACAATGCGCAACAGCGGGGCCTGGCGCTCGAACTGGATGTGCAGCCTGGGCTGGATCTGCTGCGCGTCAAAGGTGACCCGACGCGTATCCGCCAGATCCTGGTCAACCTGATCGGCAACGCGCTGAAATTTACCGAGTTCGGCAGCGTGCGGGTCGAAACCGCCTGGCGTCAGAGTGACGCGCAACACATTCTCTTTACCTGCGCGGTGCGCGACAGCGGGATCGGTATTTCTCCGGAACTGCTGGAGTCCATGTTCGACGCGTTCCAGCAGGCCGACAACTCTATCTCAAGGCGCTACGGCGGGACGGGGCTGGGTCTGCCGATCGCGCGCAATCTGGCGGAGCGGATGGGCGGATCGCTGTACGCAGAAAGCAGCGAGGGACTGGGCTCGGTGTTCCATCTGGAGATTCCGCTGCAACGGATCCAGCAGGAAGAACCCGCCCCGCAACCGGGCGCGGTCGGCGAAATTCCCCAAGAACGCGATGGCTGTGTGTTGCTGGTCGAGGACAACCCGGTCAACCGCACGGTGGTTGAAGCCATGCTGCGCAGCCTCGGGCTTCAGGTGAGTGTCGCGGGGGATGGCGCGCAAGCCGTGAGCATGGCCAGCCAGGAAAAATACGCGTTGATCCTGACGGATTGCCGCTTGCCGGTCATGGATGGCTACGAAGCCACCCGCAGAATTCGCCAGCTACCGGGGCTTGAAACGCTGCCGATCATCGCCCTGACCGCCAACGCCCGGCACGGTGATCGCGACATATGCCTGGCGGCAGGCATGAACGATTACCTCGCCAAACCGTTCAAACGTACTGATTTACAGCAGGTTTTACAGCGTTGGCTGACCTTTAAGGCATCTGCGACTGGCGATAAATGATAAATTGCGGCAGTCTTGTGTGCCGTGATCGAACTGCGCCGACGCGCGGACGGAAAATTTCAGTGCACAGGTGTACATTCATTTCGCCTGTGCTGTGACTTTCATTACAACGCAATAGTCTATGAGTAGGCTGCCAGCTGAGGAATGACCCGCTGGTCAGATGGGGTAAGCATTGTCACACCCTGCCGCACAGGATTATCGAGGAGCTCGCATGACCAAACAAAACGCCTTTACCCGGGAAGATCTGCTGCGCTGCAGTCGCGGCGAGCTGTTCGGCCAAGGTAACGCGCAACTGCCCGCCCCCAACATGCTGATGATTGATCGCATCACTCATATCAGCGAAGAAGGCGGCAAGTACGGCAAAGGTGAATTGGTCGCTGAACTGGATATCACTCCGGACCTGTGGTTCTTCGCCTGTCACTTCGAAGGTGATCCGGTCATGCCGGGGTGCCTGGGCCTGGACGCCATGTGGCAACTGGTCGGTTTCTTCCTGGGCTGGCAAGGCCTGCCGGGCCGTGGCCGTGCGCTGGGTTCGGGCGAGGTGAAATTCTTTGGTCAGGTTTTGCCGACTGCCAAAAAAGTCACCTACAACATTCAAATCAAGCGCGTCCTCAAAGGCAAACTGAACTTGGCCATCGCCGACGGTTCGGTGACCGTGGACGGTCGCGAAATCTACACCGCCGAAGGCCTCCGCGTCGGCGTGTTCACCTCCACTGACAATTTCTAAGGGTATCCGCATGCGCCGCGTCGTTATCACTGGTCTGGGCATTGTTTCTTGCTTGGGCAATGACAAAGACACCGTTTCCGCCAACCTGCGTGCAAGCCGCCCTGGCATCCGTTTCAATCCGGAATATGCCGAAATGGGTCTGCGCAGCCAGGTTTCCGGCTCCATCGACCTCAACCTCGAAGAGCTGATCGACCGCAAGATCTACCGCTTCGTCGGTCACGCTGCCGCCTATGCCTATCTGGCCATGAAAGACGCGGTCGCCGACTCCGGCCTGACCGAAGAGCAGGTCTCCAACCCTCGGACCGGCCTGATCGCCGGTTCCGGTGGCGCGTCGACCCTCAACCAGATGGAAGCGCTGGACATCCTGCGTGAGAAAGGCGTCAAGCGCGTCGGTCCGTACCGCGTGACCCGCACCATGAGCAGCACCGTTTCAGCCTGCCTGGCGACGCCATTCAAGATCAAGGGCCTGAACTACTCCATCGCTTCTGCCTGCGCCACCAGTGCTCACTGCATCGGTACCGCCATGGAACAGATCCAGATGGGTAAACAGGACATCGTGTTCGCCGGCGGCGGTGAAGAAGAGCATTGGAGCCAGTCGTTCCTGTTCGACGCCATGGGCGCACTGTCGAGCAAGCGCAACGAAACCCCTGAACAGGCTTCGCGTGCCTACGACGCCGACCGTGACGGCTTCGTCATCGCCGGCGGTGGCGGCATGGTCGTGGTCGAAGAGCTGGAACACGCGCTGGCCCGCGGCGCGAAGATCTACGCCGAACTGGTCGGCTACGGCGCAACGTCCGACGGTTACGACATGGTCGCTCCAAGCGGCGAAGGCGCCATCCGCTGCATGCAGCAGGCGATGTCCACCGTCGACGGCAAGATCGACTACCTGAACACCCACGGCACCTCGACCCCGGTCGGCGACGTCGCGGAAATGAAAGGTGTGCGTGAAGTGTTCGGCGACAACGCGCCAGCCATCAGCTCCACCAAGAGCCTGTCGGGTCACTCGCTGGGCGCCGCAGGCGTTCACGAAGCGATCTACTGCATGCTGATGATGGAAGGCAACTTCATGGCCGGCTCGGCCAACATCGACGAGCTGGACCCGGAAGTGGCTGACCTGCCAATCCTGACCAAGACTCGCGAAAACGCCGAGATCAACTTGGTCATGAGCAACAGCTTCGGCTTCGGCGGCACCAACGCCACGCTGGTGATGAAGCGCTGGACCGGCAAGTAATTCAGCCGGACGCAGCACTGAAAAAGGCGCCCTTCGGGGCGCCTTTTTTGTGGCTGGCCAGTGGTCGCCTTTGTAGAAGCACGCTCGCTAGCGATGCGCCTGACCGAACGATCCGGTGCTGACTGACACCCCGTTTTCGCGGGTTAGCGCGCGCGTGCACATGAATCGCATTGTGCTTAAACCGAAAAGGCCGCCACCATGCCATTCAGATCCGTCGCCAGGCGCGACAAATCATGGCTGGCAGCGCTGGTCTGGTTCGCACCCGCCGAGCTCTGCAGCGCGATGTCGCGGATGTTGGTCAGGTTGCGATCCACTTCCCGCGCCACTTGCGCCTGCTCCTCGGACGCGCTGGCGATGACCACGTTACGTTCGGTGATCAAGGTAATAGCAGCTGCGATCTCGTCCAGCGCAACCCCGGCGGACTGCGCCAGTTCAAGCGTGGATTGCGCACGGGTGTTGCTGCCTTGCATGGCGGCCACGGCCTGATCGGTGCCCTGGCGGATATCGCCCACCAACTGCTCGATTTCCTGAGTCGACGACTGAGTGCGATGGGCCAGAGCACGCACCTCGTCCGCGACCACGGCAAAACCACGGCCGGCTTCACCCGCACGCGCCGCCTCAATGGCAGCGTTGAGCGCCAACAGGTTGGTCTGCTCGGCCACAGAGCGGATTACGTCCAGCACCTTGCTGATGCCGTAGACCTTCTGCGCCAAGGTTTCCACCTGATCGCCCGCCTGAGTGACGTCATGGGCCAGGCTACCAATAGACGCCACCGTTTCCCTCACTTGATGGCGCCCGCGCTGAGCGATGCGATCCGACTCGCCGGACGCCTGGGATGTCGCCACGGCATTGCGCGCAACCTCCTCCACCGCGGCGGTCATCTGATTGACCGCCGTGGCGGCCTGATCGATTTCCAGGCTCTGTTGGTGCAGACCGCGCGTGGAGTCTTCGGTCACTGTGCTCAGTTCTTCCGACGCCGAAGCGAGCTGACTGGACGAATCAGAGATCCGCAGAATCGTACGACGCAGGCTTTGTTGCATAGCCTTCAGCGCTTCCAGCAATCGCGCGGGTTCGTCTCGCCCCTGAACGACGATATCAGCGGTGAGGTCACCGGCCGCGATGACCTGGGCAATGCCCAGCGCCTGGGCCAGCGGCTGCACGATGCTGCGGGTCAACCCCCACGCGAGCACCAGTGTGATCAGCGCGGTCAGCACGATCATGCCCATCACCCAACTCTGGGCATTGCCGAAGACTTGCTGGGCCAGATCGGTCGCTTCACCCGCGCCTTTCTTGTTGATCGCCGTCAGTTCGTTGAGCGCCTGGGTCATTTTGTCGGCGTATTGATTCATTTCGCCGTTGACGACCTGCAAGGCATCATCCATCTGATTTTGCCGGGACAAGTCCATGACGCGAGTTTGCCGCTGAAAGTAGGCCTGTTTCGCGGCGGCAAAACCGTCGTACAGTTCTCGCTCATGGGGCGACCCGATAAGCGCGACATAATTTTGCTCGGTGGACTGTAATCCGGTCTTGAGATGATCGATTTTGGTGTAATTTTCCTGCAATGCGTCAGCGCCGCGGTTGAGCATCAGCCGCAGCGTCAACGTCCTGATCCGCATCAGGTCCTGGCCCATCGTGCCCAGCTCCATGACGCTGGGCAGCCATTTGCTCTCCACCAGATCCGACTGCTTTCGCATGCTGGCCATCTGCATCAATGCAAAGACGCCCAGCCCAAAAACCAATAGCGCAAGCACCCCAAAGCCGAGAGCCGCTCGAGGTGCGATATTCATGTTTCTGACGGTCATAGTGGGTCCTTCCCAAATTCCCTGCATCGAAAAAAGAGCAGTCGGTTGTTGCCCCAGATATCGGCTATAACCATGATCTCTGTAGGGGGTTTCGATAATTATCTAACGAAAATTCAACAACCCGAGCGGGGAATATCCGATAGGTTTGAAACGGCAGCACAGACGATCCATACGATTGGATTTATGATTTGTATTCTGTCGCCACGCCCAACGAGAGCCTCGCTATGCTGACCATCAAACCCCGCGCGGAAGACGTCGAAGGCCAGCCGATTCTGCGCCCCTTGCCTTCGGCTCAATGCCGCAGCGTCGGACCCTTCGTGTTCTTCGACCACATGCTGGAAACCACCTACGGGCCGGGCCGCGGCATGGACATCCGCCAACACCCGCACATCGGCCTGTCGACCCTCACCTACCTGTTCGAAGGCCAGATCCAGCACAAGGACAGCCTCGGCAGCGATCAACACGTTATGCCGGGCGAGGTCAGCTGGATGACTGCCGGGAGCGCGATCGCGCATATCGAACGTACGCCGCAGGCGCTTCACGACAGTGGGTCGCGGCTGCACGGCCTGCAAGTCTGGCTGGCATCTCCCAAAACTCACGAGCAAGGCACTGGCCACTACAGCCACCATCCGGCCACGACCTTGCCCGTCAGCGACACCCTGGGCATCAGCATCCGCATGATCGCGGGCAACGGCTTTTGCCTTGAGTCACCGGTTCCGGTCTTGTCGCCGACGCTGTATGCCGAAGTGAAGATGCAGACGGCAACGACCCTGCTGATTCCTGCAGAACATGAGCAACGTGCGTTGTACGTGATAGCGGGCGACATGTCGCTGGATGGCGAGCCTGTCGAGCCTCGCAGCCTTGTCGTACTGGATGCAGGTGACGAACCGACACTGAGCGCTGAAAGCGAATCCCATGCAGTACTGATTGGCGGTGCGCCACTGGATGGGCCACGCAGGATGAACTGGAATTTCGTTGCCAGCGATCCGGCCTTGATCGATCAGGCAAGGGCGAAATGGGCGGCGGGAGACTGGCCGACAGTGGCCGGAGAAGTGGAGCGGATTGAGTTGCCGTCAGGCAAAAAATAAACCGTAATCCCTGTAGGAGTGAGCTTGCTCGCGATGGCGTCCGTTCATTCATCACATCAGAGCATGACGCAACGCAATCGCGAGCAAGCTCACTCCTACAAGCGTGTGTTAGCCCGCGAACACCTCATCCAGCAGATTGTGCATCGCAGTGAACGCGCGCTTGGACACCGTCGGGTTGTACATCTGCACGCCAGGGTTGTTGGCATGCGGATCGGTGAACGAGTGGAACGCGCCGCCGTAGCTCAGCAGCTGCCAGTCGACGTTGGCGGCATTCATTTCGGCTTCGAACGCTGGCAATTGCTCTTTCGGCACCAATGGATCGGATGCGCCGTGCAATACCAGGACCTTGCCTTTGATGTTTTTCGCATCGGCCGGGTTTGTGGTGTCCAGCGTGCCGTGGAACGACACGGCAGCCTTCAATGGCGCGCCTGTGCGAGCCAGTTCCAGCGCACAGCAGCCGCCGAAGCAGAAACCGAATGCGGCCAGGCTTGCCTTGTCCACCGCCGCAATCGTCTGCGCGGTCAATTGATCCAGCGCTGCCGTCATGCGTTTGTTCAGCAAGGCGCGGTCGTTTTTCATCGGCATCATGGCCGCCGCTGCTTCATCGCCGTTTTTCGGCCGAACGTTCTGGCCATAGAGGTCAGCCAGCAGCACCACGTACCCTTTACCCGCCACCTCTTTGGCGATCTGCTCGGCGTCTTCGCTGATGCCCATCCAGTTAGGTGCCATGACCAGCCCTGGCACTGCGTTAGCGCCTTCGCTGAAGACCAGACGACTTTCGTAGCTCTGCCCGTCAATCTGATACACCACGGACTGCACAGTTACGTTGCTCATTGCTGACTCCTGCTGTTGAGAATGAAGGAATACCAAATGACAAAACCCGCCGAAGCGGGTTTTGTCTGCACTCGAATGTTAAACCGACAGTTCTACCAACAGCTTGTTCAAACGGCGCACGTAAGCAGCCGGATCTTTCAAGCTGTCACCGGCGGCCAGCGCTGCCTGATCGAACAAAATGTGCGACAGCTCGCCGAAGCGCTCTTCGCTCTGCTCGTTGTCGAGCTTGCCGATCAGCGGGTGAGTCGGGTTGAATTCGAAGATCGGCTTGGAATCCGGGACCTTCTGGCCGCTGGCTTCCAGGATCTGGCGCATCTGCAGGCCCAGGTCTTGCTCACCGATGGCCAGAATCGCAGGCGAGTCGGTCAGACGGTGCGAGACGCGCACTTCGCTGACCGTATCACCCAGCGCGGCCTTCAGACGCTCGATCAGACCTTCTTTGTCCTTGGCCACTTCTTCCTGGGCTTTCTTGTCCTCTTCGGAATCAAGCTTGCCCAGGTCCAGGTCGCCACGTGCCACGTCAACGAAGCCCTTGCCGTCGAAATCGCTCAGGTAGCTCATCAGCCACTCGTCGATGCGGTCGGTCAGCAGCAGCACTTCGATGCCTTTCTTGCGGAAGACTTCCAGGTGCGGGCTGTTCTTGACCTGCGCGTAGCTTTCGCCGGTGAGGTAATAGATCTTGTCCTGACCTTCCTTGCCACGGGCCAGGTACTCGGCCAGGGAAACGCTTTGCTCGCCGCTGTCGTCGGAGGTCGACGCGAAACGCAGCAGACCGGCAATCTTTTCCTTGTTGGCGAAGTCTTCGGCCGGGCCTTCTTTCATGACCTGACCAAAGTTTTTCCAGAAGCCTTTGTATTCTTCCGGCTGGTTCTTCGCCAGTTTTTCCAGCATGTCCAGCACGCGCTTGGTCAGCGCGGACTTCATCGAGTCGATGATCGGGTCTTTCTGCAGGATTTCACGCGAGACGTTCAACGACAGGTCGTTGGAGTCGACCACACCCTTGATGAAACGCAGGTACAGCGGCAGGAAAGACTCGGCCTGGTCCATGACGAACACGCGCTGCACGTACAGCTTCAAGCCGCGCGGCGCTTCACGCTGATACAGATCGAACGGGGCACGGGCCGGCACATACAGCAGCGAGTTGTATTCCAGCTTGCCTTCGACCTTGTTGTGGCTCCAGGCCAGCGGGTTTTCGAAATCGTGAGCAATGTGCTTGTAGAACTCCTGGTATTCCTCATCCTTCACTTCGGTGCGAGGACGGGTCCACAGAGCGCTGGCACGGTTAACGGTTTCCCATTCCTGCACAGGCGAAGGCTCACCCTCGACAGCGACCTGCTCTTTCGGGAGCTCGATCGGCAAGGCGATGTGGTCGGAGTACTTCTTGATGATGTTGCGCAGGCGGTAGCCATCGGCGAATTCGTCTTCAGCTTTCTTCAGGTGCAGCACGATGCGCGTACCGCGATCGGCCTTTTCCACGGTAGCGACTTCAAACTCGCCCTCACCTCTGGAGGACCAGTGGACGCCTTCACTGGCCGGCAGACCGGCACGACGACTGAACACTTCAACCTGATCGGCGACGATGAACGCAGAGTAGAAACCCACGCCGAACTGACCGATAAGGTGCGAGTCTTTCTTCTGATCGCCGGTCAGGTTCTTCATGAAATCAGCAGTGCCGGACTTGGCGATGGTACCCAGGTGGGTGATCACATCTTCGCGGCTCATGCCGATGCCGTTGTCTTCGAGGGTGACGGTCTGAGCGTCCTTGTCGAAGCTCACACGGATTTTGAGCTCAGCGCCGCCTTCCAGCAGCTCGGGCTTGGACAGCGCTTCGAAACGCAGCTTGTCCACCGCGTCGGAGGCGTTGGAAATCAGCTCGCGGAGAAAAATCTCCTTGTTCGAATACAGCGAATGGATCATGAGGTGCAGCAGTTGCTTCACCTCGGTCTGGAAGCCCAGGGTTTCCTTTTGAGTTTCCACACTCATGGTCATCAAACTCCAATCAGTCCACACAAATAGGGGTAGCCGTCCGGTGCACTGCTCAGGCCGAACGGCGGGTTGTCATCAAGGTGGGGGCTGGGTCGGGGATTTCAAGAGCGTGGGCAATGTGATCGCGCATTCTTCGTCAGGTCTTTAACTGCCCCCGTTAAGATCGTGTGTGACAGCGCAAGCAAAATCGTTTAACCCGCAGGAAATCGCTTTCCCGCGTAACAGCATTGAAACAGTTATTCATTTATTGGGGGGCACGATGGAACTAACGGAATAAGCACGCGTTCGAAGGCTCGTAGATGTTCAATAAGGAGAAATACCCATGCGTAAGACTTTAGCCATTGCCCTCATGCTTTCTGCCACCTTGGGCCTCGCTGCGTGCGACAAAAAATCCGAGGATAAACAGCAAGATGCCAACAAGGCCGCCCAACAGTCTCAGGAGTCGATGCAAAAGGCTCAAGACAAAGTGAACGACGCCGCCAAAGAAAGTCAGGAAGCTGCCCAGAAGAATGCCGAAGCCGCTCAAGAGCGCGCAAAAGAGGCTAACGAACAGGCGCCTGCACCAACTAAGCAGTAAGTTCCAAAGTTTCCCAAAAATAAAGCCCGCTTGCGCGGGCTTTATTTTTTATACCTTCAAGTTAAGCAGCGCCGCCATGAATTGACGCGGCCGCCCTCCTCTCAGGCCAGCGCTTCGCTGCGTCGACCCAGCATGCGATCCACCACGAACGCCACGAACAGCGTGATCAGCGACGGAATCAACCAAGCCAGCCCTTGCTCGCTCAATGGCAAATGCGCCAGCGCATCAGGCAGGTTATCTGCAAACCCCGCCCCCTTGACCGCGTCGACCGTGCCGAATACGAACGACACCAGCATCACCGGCGCAACGACGCGTCCTTGTGACTGCCAGAAATCCTTGCAGAAACTCAAAGCGACCAATGCGATGCACGGCGGATAGATAGCGGTCAGCACCGGAATGGAGAACTGGATCAGCTTGGTCAGACCCAGGTTGGAGACCAGCAACGAGAACGCCGCCAGCAGGATCACCAGGGTCTTGTAGGAAAGCGGCAGCAGTCGGCTGAAATACTCGGCGCAAGCGCACGTCAGGCCCACCGCCGTGACCAGGCACGCAAGGGAAATCAATACCGCGAGAAAACCGCTGCCCAGCGTGCCGAACGTGTGTTGCACATAGGCGTGCAGCACCGCTGCGCCGTTGGTGGCACCTGCAGCGACGGCATGGCTCCCGGCGCCGAGACGGAACAGGCTGATGTAGACCAGCGCAAGACCCAGCCCGGCAATCAGACCGGCAATGATCGCGTAGCGCGTGATCAGTTTCGGAGACTCCACGCCGCGAGAGCGGATGGCATTGACAATGACGATGCCAAACACCAGCGCGCCCAGCGTGTCCATCGTCAGGTAACCATTGATGAAGCCCTGGGAGAACGGAGCGGCAACATATGCAGGCTGTGCAATCCCGACGTCACCGGCCGGCAACGCGAAGGCTGCGATACCCAATACCGCCAGTGCGATGATTTTCAACGGCGCCAGGAAGCGCCCGACGGTGTCGAGCAAGCGGCCGGGATAGAGCGAGATCCAGAAGACCAGCAGGAAGTACACGAGGCTGTACAGGAACAACGCCAGCGGGCTTTCGCCGGTGATCGGCGCCAGGCCGACCTCAAAGGACACGGTGGCCGTGCGCGGCGTCGCGAACAACGGCCCCACGGACAAATAACAGACTGCGGCGAGCACGGTGCCGGCGACTTTGCCGATCGGACTGCTCAGCGCGTCCATAGCCCCGCCGACCTTGGCCAGTGCGACAACGGTCACGACCGGGAGGCCTACCGCCGTTATCAGAAAGCCCAGCGCCGCCATCCACACGTGCGGACCGGCCTGTAGACCAACGATAGGGGGGAAGATGATATTGCCAGCACCTACGAATAACGCGAACGTCATGAAACCAAGCGCCAGGATGTCCTGACCTTTCAACACTTTCATCAAAGAAACCACACTGCTGAATCGGAATTAAGAAGAGGATTTCCCTGAGGGTGAGGGAAATGCTGCCCGTCCTTTTAGAACAGACCCGTCTGCGCGCGGCGGCTCCTTATGGGGGTCGGCCACGCAAAATGGCGGCTAGCCTACCCTATTTTTCGCACCGATACAGGGCGGGGCGACCGATGTATGCACATGGCTGTCGCATATCGGAAAAAACCTACAACATTCGGCAGAGAGCCCGCCTGCTTAAACAGGAGCGCACCGGCGAACGGCTGATTGCTGTGCCGCTATTCGGTCTTGCGGTGCCTGATACCTCTGGTCGCGAGCAAGCTCACTCCTACAGGCCGGGTTTCGTGATCCCGGAAAACACAAAGGCCACCCGAAGGTGGCCTTTGTCGATCAGACAATGATCAGCAAGCGATGCTTACTTCTTCATTTCCCAACCGGTCAGCTCAGCCAGGGCTTTGCCGATGTCTGCCAGCGAACGCACGGTTTTTACGCCTGCGTCTTGCAGTGCAGCGAACTTCTCGTCTGCAGTGCCTTTACCGCCGGAGATGATCGCGCCCGCATGGCCCATGCGCTTGCCCGGAGGAGCAGTCACACCAGCGATGTAGGAAACGACCGGCTTGGTCACGTTTGCCTTGATGTAGGCAGCCGCTTCTTCTTCAGCCGAACCACCGATCTCACCGATCATGACGATCGCTTCGGTCTGTGGGTCGTTCTGGAACAACTTCAGGATGTCGATGAAGTTGGAGCCAGGGATCGGGTCACCACCGATGCCGACGCAGGTGGACTGACCGAAACCGGCGTCGGTGGTCTGCTTCACAGCTTCGTAAGTCAGGGTGCCGGAACGCGACACGATACCGACTTTGCCTGGCAAGTGAATGTGACCTGGCATGATGCCGATCTTGCACTCGCCCGGAGTGATCACGCCTGGGCAGTTAGGGCCGATCAGGGTAACACCCAGCTCGTCGCACTTGACCTTGGCATCCAGCATGTCGAGGGTAGGAATACCTTCGGTGATGCAGATGATCAGCTTGATGCCCCCGAAAGCAGCTTCCAGGATCGAATCTTTGCAGAAAGGAGCCGGAACGTAGATCACGCTGGCGGTAGCGCCAGTTTGTTCTACCGCTTCGCGAACGGTGTTGAACACCGGCAGGTTCAGGTGAGTGGTGCCACCCTTGCCTGGGGTCACGCCGCCAACCATTTTGGTGCCGTAGGCAATGGCTTGTTCGGAGTGGAAAGTACCTTGCGAGCCGGTGAAGCCCTGGCAGATAACTTTGGTGTCTTTATTGATCAGGACGCTCATTATTTGCCCTCCGCAGCTTTGACGACTTGTTGAGCAGCGTCGGTCAAGCTGGTAGCAGCGATGATGTTCAAGCCGCTTTCTGCCAGTACTTTAGCGCCCAGGTCAGCGTTGTTACCTTCAAGGCGAACAACGACCGGGATTTTCACGCCGACTTCTTTCACCGCGCCAATGATGCCTTCGGCAATCATGTCGCAACGAACGATGCCGCCGAAGATGTTGACCAGTACTGCGGCGACGTTGCTGTCGGACAGGATGATCTTGAAGGCTTCGGTCACGCGCTCTTTGGTAGCGCCACCACCTACGTCGAGGAAGTTGGCTGGCTTGCCGCCGTGCAGGTTGACGATGTCCATGGTACCCATGGCGAGGCCAGCACCGTTGACCATGCAGCCGATGTTGCCTTCCAGTGCCACGTAGTTCAGTTCGAACTTGGCAGCGTGGGCTTCACGTGGGTCATCTTGCGATGGGTCGTGGAAAGCCTTCAGCTTAGGCTGACGGTACATGGCGTTGGCGTCGATGTTGATCTTGGCGTCCAGGCAGTGCAGATCGCCGTCAGCCTTGATCACCAGCGGGTTCACTTCCAGCAGGGCCAGGTCGTGGTCCTGGAACAGCTTGGCCAGACCGACGAAGATCTTGGCGAACTGAGTGACCTGCTTGCCTTCCAGACCCAGCTGGAATGCCAGATCGCGACCCTGGAATGGCTGAGCGCCAACCAGTGGATCGATCGTGGCCTTGAGAATCTTCTCAGGAGTTTCGTGAGCGATTTTCTCGATGTCCACGCCACCTTCGGTGGAAGCCATGAACACGATACGACGGCTCGAACGATCCACTACAGCGCCCAGGTACAGCTCTTTGGCGATGTCAGTGCAGGATTCAACCAGGATCTTGGTGACTGGCTGGCCGTTGGCATCAGTCTGGTAAGTGACCAGACGCTTGCCCAACCACTGTTGGGCGAACGCAGCTGCGTCTTCCTTGCTGCGAACCAGCTTGACGCCGCCCGCTTTACCGCGACCACCCGCGTGAACCTGGGCTTTGACGACCCATTCGGTTCCGCCGATCTTGTCGCACGCTTCTGCTGCTGCTTCCGGGGTGTCTACTGCAAAGCCCTTGGATACTGGCAGGCCGTATTCAGCAAACAGCTGCTTACCCTGATACTCGTGAAGATTCATGCTTATTACCGTCTTCGTTAGGTACTGCGCATTCGGTGCTGCTCGTCTAAGCGTGCCGCACCACCTGTGACCGCTTCTCCCGGAAGGGCCTGGACCGCCACATGAGTGCCGATCCGGAACCCGCCGGGAGTTCGAGTCCAACGGACCTTCCGCGGTAAGCCTTGCGAGCAAGGCCTACGACGGGCGGTCCGTCGTGGTTTTTTTCTTAGCGTTTTTTCTTGTTCTGGATGTGGATGGCGTGGCCATTCACAGCCAAAGCAGCTTCGTGCAGCGCTTCGGACAACGTCGGGTGGGAGAAGACCATCATGCCGATGTCTTCGGCACTGGTGCCGAATTCCATGCCGATCGCGCCCTGCTGTACCAGTTCTGCTGCGCCTGGGCCGATGACGTGTACACCCAGTACACGGTCGGTCTTGGCGTCAGCGATGACTTTGACGAAACCGCCAGTGTCGTTCGCCGCCATCGCACGGCCGCTCGCCGCGAACGGGAAGCTGCCGACGTTAACCTCAACGCCTTCGGCCTTCAAGGTCTGCTCGGTTTTACCGACCCATGCGATTTCCGGGTGCGTGTAGATAACCGACGGGATCAGGTCGTAGTTCATCTGGGTCTTGTGACCCTTGATGCGCTCGACAACCATGATGCCTTCTTCCGACGCTTTGTGTGCCAGCATCAGACCACGGACCACGTCGCCGATCGCGTAGACACCAGGAACGCTGGTCTCGCACTGATCGTTGACGAAGATGAAGCCGCGCTCGTCGATGTCGACGCCGCTGTCGGAGGCCAGCAGATCGGTGGTCACCGGACGGCGGCCTACTGCAACGATCAGGCGGTCGAACGTGATGTTCTGCTCACCGTCTTTATCGGTGTAGTTGACGACCACTTCATTGCCGTTGACTTTCGAGCCAGTGACGCGAGCGCCCAGCTTGATGTCCAGACCCTGCTTGGTGAAGGTCTTCTGTGCTTCTTTGGAGACGGCTTCGTCAGCGGCAGGCAGGAACTTCTCCAGCGCTTCCAGAACGGTAACCTTGGAACCCAGACGTGCCCATACGGAGCCCAGTTCCAGGCCGATAACGCCCGCACCGATGACGCCCAGACGCTCAGGCACTGCCGGGAATTCCAGAGCACCGGTGGAGTCAACGATGACGTTCTGATCGACCGGAGCCGGTGGAATGTCGATCGGACGCGAACCCGAAGCCAGGATGATGTTGTCGGCTTCAATGACTTCGGTGGTGCCGTCAGGCTTGGTCAGCTCGACTTTCTTGCCGGCCAGCAGCTTGCCATGGCCTTGCAGGGAAGTGACGCCGTTGGCCTTGAACAGGCTGGCAACGCCACCGGTCAGACCCTTGACGATCTGTGCCTTGCGGCCAATCATCGCGGCCACGTCGATTTTCACGTCGCCAACCGAGATACCGTGAACACCGAACTGGTTCTTGGCTTCGTAGAATTTCCACGAGCTGTCCAGCAGCGCCTTGGAAGGAATGCAGCCTACGTTCAGGCAGGTACCGCCGAGAGCGAGCTTGCCCTCTTTATCCTGATACTTCTCGATGCAGGCAGTCTTGAGACCAAGTTGCGCGGCCTTGATGGCGGCAACATAACCGCCAGGGCCTGCGCCAATCACTACCACGTCGAATTTCTGGGACATAAAAAAGAGTTCCTCTTTAGCTGCGAGCTTCAAGCCACACGCTGCAAGCTGATCCGTGATGCTCTACAGAAGAGTTGCAGCCTGTTCATTAGGATGTTGCGACGACCCAAGCACGAGCGCCAGGCTGCTTGTTCTTGCAGCTTGGCGCTTGCGGCTTGCAGCTGCCTTGAATCAGATATCCAGCAACAGACGAGCCGGGTCTTCCAGCAGGTTCTTGATGGTCACCAGGAACGTCACAGCTTCTTTACCGTCGATCAAGCGGTGATCGTAGGACAGTGCCAGGTACATCATCGGACGGATTACAACCTGACCGTTGATCGCCATTGGGCGCTGAACGATGTTGTGCATGCCCAGGATGGCCGCTTGTGGCGGGTTGACGATCGGGGTCGACATCATCGAGCCGAAAGTACCACCGTTGGTAATTGTGAAGGTACCACCGGTCATCTCGTCGATGGACAGTTTGCCGTCACGGGCTTTCTTGCCGAAGGTGGCGATGCCGCCTTCGATTTCAGCCAGGCTCATCTGCTCTGCATTACGCAGAACCGGAACCACCAGACCACGGTCGCTGGAAACAGCAACACCGACGTCGGCGTAGCCGTGGTAAACGATGTCGGAACCGTCGATCGACGCGTTGACAGCCGGGAAGCGTTTCAGCGCTTCGGTGGCGGCCTTGACGAAGAACGACATGAAGCCCAGACGTACGCCGTTGTGGGACTTCTCGAACAGATCCTTGTACTTCGAACGCAGGGCCATGACTTCAGTCATGTCGACTTCGTTGAACGTGGTCAGCATGGCCATGGTGGACTGAGCTTCTACCAGACGCTCGGCAACCTTGGCACGCAGGCGGGTCATCGGAACGCGCTTCTCGGTGCGGTCGCCAGCGGCGAACACAGGAGCAGCAGCCGGTGCAGCGGCTGGCTTGGCAGCAGGTGCCGCTGCCGGAGCGGATTTCTTCGCTTCAATGGCAGCAACGACGTCTTCCTTGGTGACGCGACCGTCTTTGCCGGTGCCCTTGATGCTGGCCAGTGCAATGCCGTTTTCTTCAGCCAGCTTGCGAGCAGCCGGAGCGCCGATGGCGTCTTCGTCACCAGCGGCGGCAGGAGCAGGAGCAGGAGCAGGTGCAGCAGCGGCGACAGGCGCTGCAGCCGGGGCCGCTGCGGCAGCAGGCGCGGCCGATGCAGTGGCGCCAGCGTCCAGGGTGGCGATCAGTTCGTTGGACAGGACGGTGTCGCCCTCGCCTTTCACGATCGACGCCAATACGCCGTCAGCTTCAGCCAGTACTTCGAGAACCACCTTGTCGGTTTCGATGTCGACCAGCAGCTCGTCGCGTTTTACCGCTTCGCCCGGCTGTTTGTGCCACTTGGAAATGGTGCCGTCGGCAACGGATTCCGGGAAAGAGGGGGCTTTGATCTCAATAGCCATTGTCTGTAATTCCTTAATTCGGTTTCTAGTGCGCGAAGGCGTTAAACAGTGAACGCGTCTTTCAGCAGTTTTTCCTGCTGTTCGGCGTGCATCGAAGCGTAGCCACAAGCAGGGGCAGCAGAAGCATCACGGCCGGCGTACTCGAGAACGAGGTTGCGGTTGTGATTGCCGATGCTACGACGCAAGTGATGCTGGCTGCTGTACCAGGCGCCCTGGTTCATCGGTTCTTCCTGACACCAGACCACGTGGGTCAGGTTGGTGTAAGGCGCGATGGCCTCCATCAGGTCGTCTTCCGGGAACGGGTAGAGCTGCTCGATACGCACGATGGCGATATCTTCGCGGCCTTCGGCACGGCGTTTTTCCAGCAGGTCGTAATAAACCTTGCCACTGCAGAGAACCAGACGGGTCACCTTGGCCGGATCGAGGGTGTCGATTTCCGGGATGACCGTCTGGAACGAGCCTTCGGCCAGATCTTCCAGCGTCGAGATCGCGAGTTTGTGACGCAGCAGGGACTTCGGCGTCAGCACCACCAGCGGCTTGCGCAGCGGACGGATCACCTGACGGCGCAACAGATGGTAGATCTGTGCCGGGGTCGTTGGTACGCACACCTGAATGTTGTGCTCGGCGCACAGTTGCAGGTAACGCTCCAGACGTGCCGACGAGTGCTCAGGACCCTGACCTTCGTAACCGTGTGGCAACAGCATGGTCAGACCGCACAGACGGCCCCACTTGTGCTCGCCGCTGGTGATGAACTGGTCGATCACGACCTGTGCACCGTTGGCGAAGTCACCGAACTGGGCTTCCCAGATCACCAGCGCGTTTGGCGAGGTGGTGGAGTAGCCGTATTCGAATGCCAGTACCGCCTCTTCCGACAGGAACGAGTCATACAGGTCAAAACGAGGTTGACCGGCATACAGGTTCTGCAGAGGAATGTAGGTGCTCGCGTCTTTCTGGTTGTGCAGGACGGCGTGACGGTGCGAGAACGTGCCGCGACCGACGTCTTGACCGGTGATGCGAACCGGGTGACCTTCGAACGCCAGGGTGGCGTAGGCCATGGTTTCGGCATAACCCCAGTTGATTGGCAGGCCACCGGCTTGCATCTTCTGGCGATCTTCGTAGATCTTCTGGACCTGGCGCTGAACCACGAAACCTTCCGGCAGCTCCATCAGCTTGGCCGACAGTTCCTGGAGGGTCTTGAGGTCGAAACGCGTGTCGTGACGCGCAGTCCAGGCGTGGCCCAGGTACGGACGCCAATCGACGAACAATTCCTTGTTCGGCTCTTTGACCAGGCTTTTCACCACGTGCATGCCGTTGTCCAGCGCGTTGCGGTACTCGTCGACCTTGGTCTGAGCCGCTTCAGCGTTGAGGACGCCGCTGGCAGCCAGCGCATCGGCGTACAGCTCACGGGTGGTGCGCTGTTTGGCGATCTGCTGGTACATCAACGGTTGGGTGCCGCTAGGTTCGTCCGCTTCGTTGTGACCGCGACGACGGTAGCAGACCAGGTCGATTACCACGTCACGCTTGAACTGCATGCGGTAGTCGATGGCCAGCTGGGTCACGAACATGACGGCTTCAGGGTCATCGCCATTCACATGGAGAATCGGCGCCTGAATCATCTTGGCAACGTCGGTCGCGTACTCGGTGGAGCGAGCGTCCTGCGGGTTGCTGATGGTGAAACCGACCTGGTTGTTGATCACGATGTGGATCGTGCCGCCGGTCTTGAAGCCGCGGGTCTGCGACATCTGGAAGGTTTCCAGAACGACGCCCTGACCTGCGAACGCAGCGTCGCCGTGGATGGAAATCGGCAGCACTTTCTCGCCAGTGGCGTCATTACGACGATCCTGACGGGCGCGCACGGAACCCTCGACCACCGGAGAAACGATCTCCAGGTGAGACGGGTTGAAGGCCATGGCCAGGTGAACTTCGCCACCGGTGGTCATGACGTTGGACGAGAAGCCTTGGTGGTATTTCACGTCACCGGAACCCAGCTCGACCTTTTTCTTGCCTTCGAACTCGTCGAACAGCTCGCGCGGGTTCTTGCCGAAGGTGTTGACCAGCACGTTCAGACGGCCACGGTGGGCCATGCCGATCACGATTTCCTTGGTGCCGTAGGACCCGGAGCGCTGGATCAGTTCGTCCAGCATCGGGATCAGGCTTTCGCCGCCTTCCAGACCGAAACGCTTGGTACCCGGGTATTTGGTACCCAGGTATTTTTCCAGGCCCTCAGCCGCGGTGACGCGCTCGAGCAAGTGGCTCTGAATGTCGGCGGAGTATGCTGGACGGCCACGCACGCTTTCGAGGCGCTGCATGAACCAGTTGCGCTGGTTGGAATCGACGATGTGCGTGAACTCGGCGCCGATGGTGCGGCAATATGTCTTCTGCAAAGCGTCGACGATTTCGCGTAGGCTCGCCTCCTCCTTGCCGATGAACAGGTCGCCGGCACGGAAGGTGGTATCGAGGTCAGCGTTGGTCAAACCGTAATGGTTGATCGACAGGTCAGCTGGCGCAGTACGCTTCCACAAACCCAGAGGATCGAGTTGCGCACCCTGATGGCCGCGCATACGGAATGCCTGGATCAGTCGCAGCACTTCGACTTGCTTCTTCTCGTGTTCGCTGCTCACGCTACCGGCGGAGACCGGCTGAGCGCGGCGCTGGTTTTTGCCCAGCAACACGAAATGATCGCGAACCGTAGAGTGCGATACATCGGTGGCAGTGCTGCCGTCAGCCGGCAACGTCTGAAAGTAGGTGCGCCACTCTTCTGGCACAGCGTTAGGGTCGTGCAGGTAGAGCTCGTAGAGCTCTTCCACATAGGCAGCGTTACCACCTGAAAGGTGGGCGCTGTTCCACATGCGCTGCATCACGCTTTCTTGCATGCTTGGTCACCCTCGGTTAGGGGACACCACCGGCGTCGACACCGTTGCAAACTTGAAAGTCCATGCAGCGAATGTATCAAGTCGCTGACTGCACCAAGCCGCTAAGGATCACGCAGATAGTCCGGGTACCAGCCCGGATGCCCCTGCTGGTCTCATTTCTTCAAAATAAGAGCTGCGGCCAAATGACTGCTGCTCAGGTTAAAACTACGGCGCCGGTTGAAGCCCGCGCCGCAGCGTTTACGGGTACAACATTTACAAATCTACAAATGCTTCGATGCTGCTACGAACTCAGATACCGCTCTTCAGAAGCATGCTGCGCACGTGACCGATCGCCTTGGTAGGGTTCAGGCCTTTCGGGCAGACGTTCACGCAGTTCATGATCCCGCGGCAACGGAACACACTGAACGGGTCGTCCAGGGAAGCCAGACGCTCCTGGGTCTTGGTGTCACGGCTGTCAGCCAGGAAACGATAGGCTTGCAGCAGTGCAGCTGGACCGAGGAATTTGTCAGGGTTCCACCAGAACGACGGGCAGGAAGTCGAGCAGCAAGCGCACAGAATGCACTCGTACAGACCGTCCAGCTTCTCACGCTCTTCTGGCGACTGCAGACGCTCGATGGCCGGGGCCGGCGTGTCGTTCTGCAGGAATGGTTTCACCTTCTCGTACTGCTTGTAGAAGATGCTCATGTCGACGACCAGGTCACGAATGACCGGCAAACCAGGCAGTGGGCGCACCACCAGCTTGTTGCCTTTCACCACGGAAGACAGCGGCGTGATGCACGCCAGGCCGTTCTTGCCGTTGATGTTCATGCCGTCGGAACCGCAGACGCCTTCACGGCAGGAGCGACGATACGAGAAGCCTTCGTCCTGCTCTTTGATCAGCGCCAGCACGTCCAGGACCATCAGGTCCTTACCACCGGTATCAACGTCGAAGACCTGGGTCTTGGGCGCCGAATCGGTGTCAGGGTTGTAGCGATAAACTTCGACTTTCAACATAGCGGCCACCCTTAGTAAGTCCGAATTTTCGGTTCAAACGCCGGTACGGTTTTCGGCGCAAAGTTGACTGCACGTTTGGCAACCCGCTTCTCGCCCGGGTAGTACAGGGTATGGCACAGCCAGTTTTCGTCGTCGCGATCTTCGAAGTCTTCACGGGCGTGAGCGCCGCGGGACTCTTTACGCACTTCAGCAGCCACTGCGGTTGCTTCGGCGACTTCCAGCAGGTTCTGCAACTCCAGCGCTTCGATACGCGCGGTGTTGAAAGCCTGGGACTTGTCGTTGATCTTGACGTTGGCAATACGTGCCCGCAGATCAGCCAGTTGGGCAATACCCTTCTGCATGTATTCGCCGGTGCGGAACACGCCGAAGTAATTCTGCATGCAGTTCTGCAGCTCGCGACGCAGTGTGGCAACGTCTTCGCCTTCGGTACGCTCGTTGAGCGCGTTCAGACGGCCCAATGCAACATCGATGTCGGTGTCGCTGGCGTCGGCGTATTCGATACCCTCGGACAGCGCTTTTTCCAGGTGCAGACCGGCAGCACGACCGAACACGACCAGGTCGAGCAGCGAGTTGCCACCCAGACGGTTGGCACCGTGAACCGATACGCACGCCACTTCACCGACCGCGAACAGACCAGGAATCACGCGATCCTTGCCTTCGGCGTCCATGGTCATGGCCTGACCGTGAATGTTGGTGGCAACGCCGCCCATCATGTAGTGGCAGGTCGGAACAACAGGAATCGGCGCGACCGCCGGGTCAACGTGCGCGAACGTCTTGGACAGTTCCATGATCCCTGGCAGACGGCTGTGCAGCACTTCTTCGCCCAGGTGATCGAGCTTGAGCATGACGTGGTCGCCATTCGGGCCACAGCCGTTGCCGGCGATGATTTCCTTGACCATGGAACGCGCAACGACGTCACGACCTGCGAGGTCTTTGGCGTTCGGAGCATAGCGCTCCATGAAACGCTCGCCATGCTTGTTGATGAGGTAACCACCTTCACCACGGCAACCTTCGGTGACCAGTACACCTGCGCCAGCGATGCCGGTCGGGTGGAACTGCCACATTTCGATGTCCTGAACCGGAACACCGGCACGCAGTGCCATGCCGATACCGTCACCGGTGTTGATCAGGGCATTGGTGGTGGACGCGTAAATACGACCTGCACCGCCGGTGGCCAGTACAGTGGCCTTGGCCTTGATGTACATGGTTTCGCCGGTTTCGATGCAGATAGCGATCACACCCACGAACGCGCCGTCCTGGTTCTTGACCAGATCGACCGCGTAGTACTCGTTCAGGAATGTGGTACCCGCTTTCAGGTTGCCCTGATAAAGGGTGTGCAACAGTGCATGACCGGTACGGTCGGACGCAGCGCACGTACGTGCAGCCTGACCGCCCTTGCCGAAGTCCTTGGACTGACCACCGAATGGACGCTGGTAGATACGACCGGTTTCGGTACGCGAGAACGGCAGACCCATGTGGTCCAGCTCGAAGACCGCAGCCGGGCCTTCCTGACACATGTACTCGATAGCGTCCTGGTCACCGATGTAGTCGGAACCCTTGACGGTATCGTACATGTGCCAGCGCCAGTCGTCGTTCGGGTCGGCCGAAGCGATGGCGCAGGTGATGCCACCCTGGGCGGAAACGGTGTGCGAGCGGGTCGGGAAGACCTTGGTGACTACAGCGGTCTTATGGCCGCCCTCAGCCAGCTGCAGCGCAGCGCGCATGCCTGCGCCGCCGCCGCCAATGATGATGGCGTCGAACGAGATGGTATTAATTTTAGCCATGAATCAGATACCCCAAAGAATCTGCACACCCCAGACGAAGTACGCGAACATCGCAATGCCGCACACCGCCTGGAACAGGAAACGCACCGCTGTCGCGGACTCACCGAAACTCATGGGAGTCAGGTAGTCGGTCGCGATGGTCCACATGCCAACCCAGGCGTGAGCGGCCAGGGCCACAAGGGCGAGCAGACTGAAGATGCGCATTGCGTTATGGGAGAACAGAGCGTGCCACGTGGCGTAGTCGATGCCAGGGTGCGCGATCAGGTATCCGATCAGGAAAATGAAATAAGCCGCGAGCACTACAGCGGAGACGCGCTGCGCCATCCAGTCATAGAGGCCCGAACGAGACAGGTTCGTAACGCTGGTTACCATATCCAAACTCCCGCCAGAACGATCAGCGCCAGAGAAACGACGATGACGATTTTCGAGCCCAGCTTCCCGCCTTCCAGCGTTTCACCGACTCCCGTATCCATGATCAGGTGACGAATGCCCGCCACCAGGTGATACAGCAGGGAAGACAGAAGCCCCCATGCGATGAACTTGGCCAGCGGACTGGTCAAGGTCGACTTCACGTTGGCAAAGCCTTCTTCAGAACCCAGCGACGCGCTCAGTGCGTAGAGCATGAAAGCGAGGCCGATGAAGAGGATGATGCCGGAGATACGGTGAAGGATCGACGTGATCGCGGTAATGGGGAGTTTGATGGTCCTTAGGTCTAGGTTTACAGGTCGTTGGCTTTTCACGGCTTTTTTTCACACTGAAGAGCCCCTAGGAATCAGGGCAAGTTGTTGGGAAGTGCACTGGTCAGGTACCCACTACCCAGGAAGTGCGACCCCCAGAAAAACAGGTCTCAAAGCCCCTGGCGGTCGGGCAACGAGTATAGACAGTTAGCCAACTAATGACAACGCGCATACCCTCCCCTAATGGCTGATTGCTTTAGCGGAATAAAAGGCGTAAATGGCAGGGAAATTCGAGGAAAACCTCGCCTTAAAGCCTTCTGCCACAAGACTTTTGGCAAATTGACTTTAGAATTTATCTCACTATAGTGATGCGGGCCCTGCGTGGGGGGCCTGTCTGATGATTTGAAGCATAAATAGGAGGCCACATGGCTGACAAAAAAGCGCAGTTGATCATCGAGGGCGCAGCCCCCGTCGAGCTGCCCATTCTGACCGGCACCGTTGGTCCCGATGTAATCGACGTACGCGGCCTGACCGCCACCGGACGCTTCACATTCGACCCAGGCTTCATGTCGACCGCCTCATGCGAATCCAAGATCACCTACATCGACGGTGACAACGGCATTTTGCTGCATCGCGGCTACCCGATCGAGCAGTTGGCCGAACAGTCGGATTACCTGGAAACCTGCTACCTGCTGCTGAATGGCGAATTGCCGACTGCCGAGCAGAAAGCCCAATTCGTTGTCACCGTGAAGAACCACACCATGGTGCACGAGCAACTGAAGACGTTCTTCAACGGCTTCCGTCGCGACGCTCACCCGATGGCCGTCATGTGCGGCGTAGTGGGCGCGCTCTCCGCGTTCTACCACGACTCGCTGGACATCAATAACCCGCAGCACCGCGAAATCTCGGCGATCCGTCTGGTTGCCAAGATGCCAACCCTGGCAGCGATGGTTTACAAGTACTCCATGGGTCAACCCATGATGTACCCGCGCAACGACCTGAGCTACGCGGAAAACTTCCTGCACATGATGTTCAACACGCCGTGCGAGATCAAACCGATCAGCCCGACGCTGGCCAAGGCCATGGACCGGATCTTCATCCTCCACGCCGACCACGAACAGAACGCATCGACCTCCACCGTCCGCATGGCCGGCTCTTCGGGTGCCAACCCGTTCGCCTGTATCGCTGCCGGTATCGCCGCACTCTGGGGCCCTGCCCACGGCGGCGCCAACGAAGCCGTGCTGACCATGCTGGACGAAATTGGCGATGTGTCGAACATCGACAAATTCATTGCCAAGGCCAAGGACAAGAACGATCCGTTCAAGCTCATGGGCTTCGGCCACCGCGTCTACAAGAACCGCGACCCACGGGCCACGGTCATGAAGCAGACCTGCGATGAGGTCCTGCGCGAGCTGGGCATCACCAACGATCCGCAGCTGGAACTGGCCATGCGCCTCGAAGAGATCGCGCTGACCGATCCGTACTTCATCGAGCGCTCGCTGTACCCGAACGTCGACTTCTACTCAGGCATCATCCTGAAGGCGATCGGCATTCCTACCAGCATGTTCACCGTGATCTTCGCCTTGGCACGCACCGTCGGCTGGATCTCGCACTGGAAAGAAATGCTGTCCAGCCCGTACAAGATCGGCCGTCCGCGCCAGCTGTACACCGGTGAAGTTTCTCGGAACATCGTTCCACTGGCCGAGCGCAAGTAAGCGTTTCGCTACCCGGGTAAATCGGGAACAAAAAAGGCTGCCAGTGGCAGCCTTTTTCATTTTGGAGAAAACTGTACCGGTTTTACTTCTCTGCGCGCTCTTTCAATGCCTTGAGCGTGTTGAACGGCGCATCCACCACAAACTTGTTGGCCAGCCACGACGGCACGCTGCCGCCCGGCTCGGTATGCACTTGATAGGTCACCTCTGTTTCGTTGGCACCTTTGGGAACGAGCTTCCAGAAGCCTTCGACCTGAGTCACGCGCACAAAGCCCTTCTCTTCAGGAATGTACGTGGGCTGACCCAGCAGGTTGCGAGTCAGGCTTCCGTCGGCCCCTTCAACCGTGGTGATCTGCAGCACCGAATCACGCGGGGTGACCGGCCAGGGGGTATTGAACTGGGAGTAAGTCCAGGTCTTGTCACCTTCGTGCTTCAGGATTTTTTGCGTCTTGCATTCATGAACCCATGCACAAGCGCCCGCCACATCCTCTTGCAGACTGCGTAACTTCGCGACGCTGGCCTTGATCGTGGTCACGCCCTGGTAGGCCTTGTATTGCGACCCTGAAACATCGCTGAGAGAGACCTTGATGCCGTCCTCGTTCTTGGCAACCGTCCAACTCTCCGCCTGAGCAGCGCTGGCGACCCATACAGTCATGCCAATTCCAAATGCAATCCGGTACAGCGAACCCATTGTCTTATTCCTTATTGTGAAGTTCAGTTGTCTCGACTCAACGACCCATCGCCTTCATGCGACCGACGTAGCCTGCTCCCACCACCCCAGTATCCGGATAGCCTCTTCTGAACTGCCGCCACACACCTCGGGATCCGCAACAAACTGACTGCACACCAGAGGCCGCTCAGGCTGGCCGAAGATGCCGCACAGCATGTCGACTGAAAGATGCAGACATCGTTCTCCCGCAGGTTTCCCTTGAGGCATGCCCGGGATCGGTGACGAAATCGAAGGCGCAATGCAGCAAGCGCCGCAGCCCGGACGGCATTCCATGGAAACATCCTCTTGAGAGGCAATGAGAGATGACAGGGATCTTACCCGCTAAAACGCGCGTTTGAAAATGAAGGATTCGGGACGCAGTCGAGCCAGGTTACTGCTTGAAGGTGAAATCCACAGCAGCCCCCTCAACCTCCTTACGAGCCTCATTGCGCAGCTGCAACTGCATTTCGTTGCTCAATAAACGGCCCTGAAGCTGGAAATCAGGGTCACTGTTGCCGTCCGGAAACATTTTGGGCAACAGCGGTTTGGCGGCGCCAGACGGGGACTTGGACTTTGCCCCAGCGGTAATGACATTGGGTGGAGGCGTCATCTGCTTGACCATCTCGGGAGGCAAACTCAGATCGAGAGAAGGCTTTGGCAGTTTTGTGTCCTTGACCACCTGCGCAGGCGATTTGCTCTTGTTTGCAACGGGCGCGCGGTTAGCGACTTCGGCGTTATCCGCTTTGACCTTGGCAGATTTGGCGTTCACGCTGGGCGTCTTTTGCTCGATCCCCGCCGCCTTGGCGGGCGTCGATGCTTTTTTTGATACATCAATCTTCGACGGTTCAGGCTTGCTGGCCGCCATGACGCGAACGGCGGACACGTTAGGCGCCAATTCATGCACCGGGGGCGCCTCATGCACGGGGGGCGTCGCCGCAGCTTTTTCTACAGGCTCCGGTGCCTGCACCGTTTTGACCCCAGGGGCCGCAACAGCCGCCGTAGCGACAACTTTAGCGGGTGGCGCAGGCGCCTTGTCGGCATCACAAGCCGTCAGAAAAAGCACCGAAAGCACACCCAGACAACGCAGTGTTTTCATAACGTCAACGGCAGGAATAGGCAGAAGCCAATATGCTGGCTCTTTGCATGGCCGATGACAAGTGAATGCTCTGTCAGTCGGCCCCTCAAATATGTGAAAAACAGTTACACGCGCGAGTTCACTGAATCTGACTCACCACGTTTGACCTGCGTCCTGACAAAGCTGCTTGGCCAACATGCCGAGGGTCATCAGCGCCCTCTCCGCTTCGCGATTCCACGGCAAACCACAGTTCAGCCGGATGCAGTGATTGAACTGCTCTGTATTGCTGAAGATCAAGCCAGGCGCGATGCTGATGCCCTGCTCCAGCGCACGAACATGCAGTTCCTGCGTGTTAACCCGGCCCGGCAGGCTGATCCACAAAATGAATCCGCCCGCCGGGCGACTGATTTGCGTACCCTCAGGAAACATCTGCTGCACGGCGAGCTGAAACGCGCTCAGGTTCTTGCGGTGCTCCTGACGAATGTAGCGCAGGTGCCGGTCGTAGCCGCCGTTCTCCAGATAAGACGCGACCCCCATTTGCGTCACACTGCACGCCGAATGGGTACTGAATGTCTGCAAGCGCTGGATTTCCGCCTGATATTTGCCCGCGATCATCCAGCCGATGCGCACCCCCGGCGACAGCGTCTTGGAGAAACTTGAGCAGTAAATCACGCGTCCCAGGCGATCGAACGCCTTCAACGCTTTGGTCTTGTTCTGCTCGTACATCAGCTCACCGTAGATATCATCCTCGATGACCTGAATGTCGAAATCCGAGGCCAGACGCAGCAAATGCTTCTGCCGCTCTTCCGGCATCGTGCTGCCCAGCGGGTTACTCAACCGAGAGGTCATCACCAGCGCCTTGATAGACCACTGGTTCGCCGCCAGTTGCAAGGCCTCAAGACTGATACCGGTGTTGGGATCGCTGGGGATCTCGATCACCTTCAAACCCAGTAAGTCCGCAAGTTGCAGCAGGCCGTAATAGGTCGGCGACTCGGCAGCGATCAGATCACCAGGACGGGTCAGCACACGCAGCGACATCTGCAGCGCGTCCACGCAACCGTGGGTGATCACTACTTCAGAAGGATCGACGACGACGCCGGCATCCCGCATCCGGATCGCCACCTGACGGCGCAACGGCTCGAACCCCGGACTGAACATGTAATTGAAGGCCCGCGGACTCTGAAAACGAGTGACCTTGGCCAGTTGCTGATGCAATGCGCGCAGGGGCAGGTAATCGATGTGAGGCACGGCGGCGCCGAACGCAAAAACGCCCTCGCGACGCGCCTCCACCAGTACCTGTTGAATGATGCTGGCCCGGGTCACCAGGCCTGGCCGCTCAACCCGCGCGATGTCAGGCGTCGGCGCCGTCAGCGCGGGCGTCTGGTGAACGTAATAGCCGGACTGGGGACGCGCCCGGATCAACCCCTGATCTTCAAGATTGGCGTACGCCTGCAGTACCGTGGCATGACTGACGTTGAGCTGAGAACTCATTTTCCGCACGGACGGCACGCGCTCGCCAGGCTGATATACCCCCCGGCGAATATCGTCGGCCAGCTGCTGGGCGATACGTTGATACAGCAGAAGATTGGTCACTTTGCGTCCCTCGACTTCACTCTTTCAAACTGCCTCCTCGCAGATTCGCAGGTCGGCAGCGTGGCGATCAGCGCAAAAGATCACCGGCACAGTTAAGAAGTGTACGGGGACAGTTTAGGTAAGGGCTAGCCCTACATGAGTGTGACAAAAAATTTTATGCGGCATACCTGCCAAATCACCTGTTTTTACGAACAAAAAAGCCCGGCATTTCGAAAAAAAACCGGGCTTTGAGGAAAATATTTTTTAGCGAGCGGCGCTGAGGTGACCTTTCTCGTCAGAAAATACGATTTCTACACGCCGATTAAGCGCCCGTCCCCGCTCGGATGAGTTGACGTCAACCGGAAACTGGTCGCCGTACCCTTCCACCTGGATGCGCTCATCCTCGATGCCAAGGTCCGAGAGCACATCGGCAACTGCCTGTGCGCGATCACGCGACAATTGCAGATTTTCCTGACTGTCGCCGGTGCTGTCGGTATAGCCCTCGATCCGTACGACGCGCTTGGGGTTGAACTGCAAGAACTGCACGACCTTCAGCACCGTGCGGTTCGCTGAGCTTTTGAGCTCGGCCCGCCCAGTGTCGAACAGCATATCGCCCAGTGTCATCACTAACCCCCGCTCGCTCTGCTGGGTCGAGAGACTGATGACCTGGTCTTGCGCCCATTTACCTTGCTGCTGGGCACCCGAGAGTTTTGCCTCGCGCAGCGCCAACTGCAGGCGTTGACGTTCAAGCTCAAGACGCGCAAGTTTTTCCTGATTCAGCAGCAACTGACTGTGCTCCGCAGCGATGGCGCTGTAGCGGCTACTCAGATAAGCGTAATGGCTCACGTCGTCGGAGCTGCCGGCATATCCTGAAAGACGCTCGGCCTTGGCCAACAGCTCACCCGCACGGATCACGTCCTTCGGCGCGCTGCGCAGCACGTTGGTATCGCCCTTCACTTTCTGGAAGTCGGCACTGGCGCTCTGCAATGCCCTTTCGCTGTTCTGATGGCCCGCACAGCCATACAGCCCGGCACTGCCCAACAACAGGCAAACACTCACTACACGAGGAAGACGGTTCATCGCGCCGCTCCCAATTGCTTGCGCAAGCGATCCAGACGCGCGTTCACTTGTGCCAGTTGCTCGTCACTCTTCTCTGTGAGCTCCCGCGCCTCGGCCAGTCGCGCATCGAGTTCTGCTTGCTCCGCCAACATGCGGGCATCCTTATAGGATTTCTTCGCCATGGCGGCCTGCGCCTGAGTCAGCTTCGATTGCGCCGTGACCATGTCGGGCTCGTCATCAGTAGCCCCCACTGCAGTCGCCTGAGCGACGGCTTGCTCCGTGAGTTTCAGCTGCTCGTTCGGCGCGGGATCGTTCGCACAGCCGAACAATGAAGCGATGGCCATGGCAACGAATAAAGGTCGTGTTCTCAAAAGAAAGCTCAAAAAACGTTCCTACTGATTGGGAGTGCTGGCGGGCTGCTGCAACTGAGCCTTCCACAACTCCAGGTTGCGCGCGACCGCTTCACTGGAGCGGCCCGAAGCCGCCAATTCTGTCATTTTTTTTGCCAGCTGTCCGCGCAACCACGGATCGTTGCACGCCGAATTGAACGACAGCGCCAGATACAGTCCTGGCTTGTCGACGGGCAAGGGTTGCGCCTGCAGGTCCTTGGACATCCCTAGGGTCTGGGTCAATGCCATGCCTGCGTAGCGTCCGGCAAGCACGAACTCCGCCTGACCGAGCATGAGCTTCTGAAACGCCTGAGTCAGATTCGGCTGTTTCGCGAGGGTCAAATGCTCTTTGGAAGCGTTTTCGAACGTCGAGGTGAGGCGGGTTTTCTCGGAGATCGCGCCCGAATGCCCATTCAAGTCAGCCAGCGAATTGAAGGGTTGCGCATGCCCCGCGCGCGTCCAGACCATGATCTCGTTTTGCGCGATGGGCGGATGGATGAAATCCAGCGACTCAAGCTCACTGGCATTCAGCGGTGTGTCAGCCAGCAGATCCATCCGTCCGGTGCGCACTTCTTCCAGCGCCTGACTGCGTTTACCGGCAAACAGCAGCTCGACCCTGACGCCGATCTGGGTCGCTGCCTCCTTGAGCAGGTCGGCATTGGCACCCATCAGATGCTTCGGATCTTGCGGGTCGCGCCACAGATAAGGAGGCGCATCGGGACTGCCGGTGACAACAAGCCGCTCGCATTTGCCCGCCGCGACGGCTGCCATCGATGGCAACATCAGCCCGGCGATCAGCGACGTCAGGGTCTGCCTTGGCGACAACATGACTGCATCCTTTTTTCGGCCCAATAAAAAACCCGCTCATTCAGAGCTGAGGAAGGCATCAATCATCACAACAGCCGATGATCACTGCTTTCCAACAGCCCGAAACGAACGGGTTCTCTTTATAAGTCAGACGGCTGGTTTAGACCAGCTTCTCCAACTCGGGTACAGCTTCGAACAGATCCGCGACCAGACCGTAGTCGGCTACCTGGAAGATCGGCGCTTCTTCGTCTTTGTTGATCGCAACGATCACCTTGGAGTCTTTCATGCCGGCCAGGTGCTGGATCGCGCCGGAGATACCGACGGCGATGTACAGCTGCGGTGCCACGATCTTGCCGGTCTGACCGACCTGCATGTCGTTGGGTACGAAACCTGCGTCGACGGCTGCGCGGGAAGCGCCGACCGCAGCGCCGAGCTTGTCGGCCAGCGCGTACAGGTGTTTGAAGTTGTCACCGTTCTGCATGCCGCGACCGCCAGAAACGACGATTTTGGCAGCGGTCAGCTCAGGACGATCGGATTTGGCCAACTCTTCGCTGACGAAGGATGACTTACCTGCATCGTGTGCAGCCGAAACGGACTCAACTGCTGCAGAGCCGCCTTCAGCAGCAACGGCGTCGAAACCGGTGGCACGAACCGTGATGACTTTGATGGCCGCCGACGACTGAACGGTCGCGATGGCGTTACCGGCGTAGATCGGACGCTTGAAGGTGTCAGCGCTTTCCACCGAGATGATCTCGGAGATCTGGTCAACGTCCAGCTGGGCGGCAACACGCGGCAGGATGTTCTTGCCGTTGGAGGTGGCAGCGGCCAGCACGTGGCTGTAACCGGGGGCGAGCTCGGCAACCAGCGGCGCAACGTTCTCCGGCAGCTGATGGGCGTAGGCCGCGTTGTCAGCGACCAGCACTTTGGCCACGCCAGCGATTTTCGCGGCGGCTTCACCAACAGCGCCCACGTTTTGGCCAGCGACCAGGACGTGAATATCACCGCCAATCTTGGCAGCAGCGGCAACGGTGTTCAGGGTGGCAGGAGCAATTGCGCCGTTTTCGTGCTCAGCGATTACGAGAATAGGCATCAGATCACCTTCGCTTCGTTTTTCAGTTTCTCGACCAGTTCAGCCACCGATTTGACCTTGATACCCGCGCTGCGGGCAGCAGGGGCTTCGACCTTGAGGGTCTTGTTGGTCGAAGACGTCGACACGCCCAGTGCGTCAGGGGTCAGGACTTCAAGCGGCTTTTTCTTCGCCTTCATGATGTTCGGCAGCGACGCATAGCGCGGCTCGTTCAGGCGCAGGTCGGTGGTGACGATGGCGGGCAGCTTCAAGGAAACAGTCTGCGCACCGGCGTCGATTTCACGGGTGACGTTTACGCTGTCGCCAGAGACTTCAACCTTGGAGGCGAAGGTGCCTTGGGCGTAACCGCTCAGGGCCGCCAGCATCTGGCCGGTCTGGTTGTTGTCGCTGTCGATCGCCTGCTTGCCGAGGATGACCAGTTGCGGCTGTTCTTTATCGACAACAGCCTTGAGCAGCTTGGCCACGGCCAGTGAGGTCAGCTCGTCAGCGGATTCAACGAGGATGGCGCGGTCGGCACCCAGCGCCAAAGCAGTGCGCAATTGCTCCTGAGCGGTGGTCGGGCCAATGGAAACAACGACAATCTCGGTCGCAACGCCCTTCTCTTTCAGGCGTACGGCTTCTTCCACAGCGATTTCGCAGAAGGGGTTCATCGACATTTTGACGTTAGCGAGATCGACGCCGGAGTTATCCGCTTTGACGCGGACCTTGACGTTGTAGTCGACCACTCGTTTGACAGCTACAAGAACCTTCATGGATTCCTCGTTACTCTCCGGTGAAAAGAAGTCGCCAGGCCCGGCCTGGCGATGGTTACACGTCAGTGTAAAGAACACCTCTGAAAACAGCGTATTCGTCGTTGCTTAACGGTGAGTTCGGCAAAAAACAACCGCGCCTTCCCGGCAATCCAAGCCATACCACCACCCGGCGTGTAAACTGCACCCCGCCTGCCCTGCAGAGACATCGAAGGGGATCGCGCACACACCGTCGCGTTGCTTTTAGAGGCGTTCTCCGGTCTGACGTTCAGCCTACGGCGAGCGCAAAACCGCCCGTATCTTGACCGGAACGCCTATTCCGGTCAATACGACAAAAACGCCAGTCATGAGCCGTCTCCCTATGATTTATCAGGGTTTCAGCCGATTCAAACAAACGTTTGTATTGGACCTGCAAGGTGGTGTAGATATAATGCGCCCCTTTGAGATGACGCGCGGCAAACCGTTTCCGTGCGTCGGTTGAGCAACCTATAAAAAAATACCCGTTGAGCCTTGATCAGGAGATAGCCAGTGGAACGCGAATTTATGGAATTCGACGTCGTCATCGTCGGAGCCGGCCCCGCAGGGCTGTCCGCCGCATGCCGTCTGAAACAGAAGGCCGCCGAAGCTGGCCAGGAAATCAGCGTCTGCGTGGTGGAAAAAGGCTCTGAAGTCGGCGCTCATATTCTTTCGGGCGCGGTGTTCGAACCTCGCGCTTTAAATGAATTATTCCCTGACTGGAAAGCACTCGGCGCACCGCTGAATACGCCCGTCAAAGGCGATGACATCTATGTGCTGACCAGCGCCGACGCGGGCACCAAGGTCCCAGGCGCGTTCGTGCCCAAGACCATGCACAACGAAGGCAACTACATTATTTCCCTCGGCAACCTGTGCCGCTGGCTGGCGCAGCAGGCTGAAAACCTGGGCGTGGAAATCTACCCCGGCTTCGCCGCTCAGGAAGCGCTGATCGATGAAAACGGCGTGGTCCGCGGGATCATCACCGGTGATCTGGGCGTCGACCGTGAAGGCCATCCGAAAGAAGGCCTGTACACCCCTGGCATGGAGCTGCGCGGCAAATACACGCTGTTCGCCGAAGGCTGCCGTGGCCACATCGGCAAGCAGCTGATCAAACGCTTCAATCTGGACAGCGAAGCCGACGCCCAGCATTACGGCATCGGCCTGAAGGAAATCTGGGAAATCGACCCGGCCAAGCACCAGCAAGGCCTGGTGGTGCACACCGCTGGCTGGCCACTGGACGTGATGGGCACCGAGAACACCGGCGGTTCCTTCCTTTACCACCTGGAAAACAATCAGGTGGTGGTGGGTCTGATCGTTGACCTGTCCTACGCCAACCCTTACCTGTCGCCGTTCGACGAGTTCCAGCGCCTCAAGCATCATCCGATCCTCAAGCAGTACCTGGAAGGCGGCAAGCGCATCAGCTACGGCGCACGCGCGATCTGCAAAGGTGGCCTGAACTCGTTGCCGAAGATGGTCTTCCCGGGCGGCGCATTGATCGGTTGCGATCTGGGCACGCTGAACTTCGCCAAGATCAAGGGCAGCCACACCGCGATGAAGTCGGGCATGCTGGCCGCCGACTCGGTGGCAGACGCGCTGTTCGCCGGCAATCAAGGCGGTGATGCGCTGAACACCTATGTCGAAGCCTTCAAAGGCAGCTGGCTGCACGAAGAACTGTTCGCCAGCCGCAACTTTGGCGCGGCGATCCACAAGTTCGGTCCGGTGCTGGGCGGCGCCTTCAACTTCATCGACCAGAACCTGTTCGGCGGCAAGATTCCGTTCACCCTGCACGACAACAAGCCTGACTACGCGTGCATGAAGCTGGCAGCCGATTCGAAAAAGATCGACTACCCGAAACCGGACGGCAAACTGAGCTTCGACAAGCTGAGCTCAGTGTTCATCTCCGGCACCAACCACGAAGAAGAACAGCCTTGCCACCTGAAGTTGAAGGACCCGAGCATCCCGATCAGCGTCAACCTGCCGAAATACGATGAGCCAGCGCAGCGCTACTGCCCGGCCGGCGTGTACGAGGTGGTGACTCAGGAAGACGGCGCCAAGCGCTTCCAGATCAACGCGCAGAACTGCGTTCACTGCAAGACCTGCGACATCAAGGATCCGTCCCAGAACATCACCTGGGTCACCCCTGAAGGCGCGGGCGGGCCGACTTACCCGAATATGTAAACGGTAGGAGCGCGCTTGCCCGCGATTGCGGTCTGTCTGCAACGAATGGGTTGGCTGACACGATGCTATCGCGGGCAAGCGCGCTCCTACATTCGTTTACAGCATCACGCAGAAGCCCTCAACTGGGCGCCCTCTTCTCCCGGGCTGCGATCAAAGTAACGTTTGTATTCGCGGCTGAACTGCGACGTGCTTTGGTACCCCACCTTGTGCGCGACCTGCGCCACGCCCATGCCTTCGCCGATCAGCATTTGCTGCGCCTTCAACAGACGCAGGCGCTTGAGGTATTGCACCGGCGACAGCAACGTACTGCGCTTGAAATGCTCATGAAAAGTCGAGGTGCTCATGTTGGCGCAACGCGCGAGGTCATCGACGCTCAGCGCTTCGCTGTAGTGATCGCGCAGGTGTTGCAACGCAGCGGCGATCCTCGCGAAATGCCCCTGTTGCTCCACCAGCGCTCGCAGCACGCCCGCTTGCGGTCCGCGCAGCGCCGCATACAAAACCTCGCGCACCAGCGCCGGGCCCATCACCTGACAATCCATCGGGTCATGCAGGCAACGGAGCAACCGCTCGACACTCTCACGCATCTGCGCGTCCAGCTCGGCCGAGTTCATGGACTCCGGCGTCTGCGCCTTGACCGAGGCATCGACGGGCAATGCCATGGCCTGCACCAGCTCGCCGAGCACGATGCGGTCAATGGCGACCGAAACGCCGTACAACGGCTCTTCCGGGGTGGCGAAGGTTTCGCACATGAACGGCACTGACAGCGCCTGCACCAGGTAATGCCCAGCACCGTATTCAAACGTCCGCGCGCCGAGGCGCGCCAGTTTGCTGCCCTGCGCGAGGATGATCAGGCTGGGCTCGTAGATTTGCGGGCAACTGGCAACGTAATAGCTCCACGACATGGTCTGCACACCGGGCAAACCACTGTCGAGAAAGCCCGGGCGGTGGGACAGGGGCTTGATCAGCGAAACCAGCGTGGCGTTGGCATCGGAACGGGAAGTCAGGAGCATGAGTAACCGGGACGGAGGATTAGACACTGCAATGATCGCAGATCTGCCGCTCTGCGCATCACCCAATCAGGCAGGTTCGGAGGATTAGGCATGACACACAGAGGAATGGTCATGGCCGGTCAAGGCCTTGCTGAGGAGAATGCACCGCCTCCACTGTCAACGTTATGCGAGGTTACACATGTACACAGCCATCGGTTATGCCGCCCAGTCGGCCACCACTCCCCTCGCCCCCATGACCTTCAACCGCCGCAGCCCTCGCCCTGACGACGTGGCGATCGAGATCCTGTATTGCGGCGTCTGCCACTCCGACATCCATCAGGCGCGTAACGAATGGGGCATCGCCGTCTACCCGCTCATGCCGGGTCACGAAATCGTCGGCAAGGTCACTGAAGTCGGCGCCAACGTCAGCAAGCACAAGGTTGGCGATCTGGTCGGCGTCGGCTGCATGGTCGACTCCTGCCGCCACTGCGAAGCCTGCGCTGCGGATCTTGAGCAGTACTGCCTCGAAGGCCCGACCCTGACGTACGCCACGCCGGACCGGATCGACGGCACCAACACCATGGGCGGCTATTCCAGCAGCATCGTGGTCAGCGAGCACTTCGTGGTGCGTATTCCGGAAAAACTGAACCCGGCCGCCGCTGCACCGATCCTGTGTGCCGGCATCACCACCTACTCGCCGCTCAAGCACTACGGCGTGAAAGCCGGTGACAAGGTTGGCGTACTGGGCATGGGTGGCCTGGGTCACATGGGCATCAAATTCGCCAAAGCCATGGGCGCGGAAGTCACGCTGTTCACCCGCTCGGCGAGCAAGGCCGAAGAAGCCCGTCGTCAGGGCGCCGATCACGTGATCGTATCCACCGACGCCGAGCAGATGAAAGCCGCTGCCGGCCACTTCGACTTCCTGCTGGACACCATTCCGGTACAGCACGACCTGAACTCGTACCTGGAAACCCTGCGCTTCGACGGCGTGCACATTCTCGTCGGCCTGATCGAGCCAGTCGATCCAGCCCTGCACGCGGCGAATCTGGTGATGAAGCGTCGCGTACTGGCGGGTTCGTTGATCGGCGGCATCGCAGAAACTCAGGAAGTGCTGGATTTCTGCGCGGAACACGACATCAGCTGCGACATCGAGATGCTCGACATCCAGCACATCAACGAGGCGTACAGCCGCATGATTGCCGGTGATGTGAAGTACCGGTTCGTGATCGATATGGCGACGTTGAAAGCGTAAACGCAAGTCGCCCCGCATGGCGTGGGGCGAAACCTGTGGGACCGAATTCATTCGGGAGAGGTCGAAGCATCCGACACACTTCCATCGGCCGAAACATCCCATCCCGAATGAATTCGGTCCCACAGGGTCACGCGACACCGCGAACAGTACCCGCTACCCACCCAACTCCGCCGACAAGCGCGCCGCCGTCTCCTTGATCACCGGCACCAGCTCGGCCATCTTTTCCAGCGGCATGTACGGCACTGTACTGGCGATGCTGATCCCCGCGACGATGTGTTTGCTGGCATCGCGAACCGGGGCGGCGACACAGCGAATCGAGGGCTCGTTGTCCTCAAGATCGAACGCGTAACCGCCCTTCACGTACTCGTGCATCCGGTCGCGCACCTGTTCCCAGGTCTGCTCCTGATGCGCAGGCCACAGCGGATTCCTCGCCACTTCCGGCACGCTCAGGTCATACAGCCGGCGCCATTCGCTTTCCGGGCTGTCCAGCAACAGCGCCTTGCCAATGCCGGTGCGCGCCAGCGGCATCCGGTGGCCTACCCGTGAACGCATCTCCGGACCATTACGTCCGGGGTTCTTGTGCAGATACAGCACCTCGTCCCCGTCACGAATCGCCAGATGGATGGTGTCACCCGTCAGCGCCGACAACTCATCAAGGAAGGGACGCGCGAGCATCGCCAACGGCAACTCCTCACGCGCCTGAAAACCCAGTTCGATCAGCTTCGGCCCGAGCAGATAGCCCACCTGTGGCAAGACGCGAAGATAACGTTCCTCCACCAGACAGCTGGCCAACCGGTGCGTCGTACTTTTCGTCGTCCCGATCAGCCGTGCGATTTCCTTGAGGTCCCGGGCGCCGCTGGCGACCGCCTGCACCACGCCCAGCCCCCGCAACAGCGTTTGCGTGCCGGTCGGCGCCGTGTCTTTACCCGTCTCGCTCGTGGTGTCGGAAGAATCTTGCATATCACGCCTTATCGAATCAGAAAGCCGGCGGCATTATCGTCGTCGGCTTCGGTGCATGCCAATCGTCAGCGCGGATTATCCAGCTCGATTCGCTCGACCTTGCCCACCAGCAGAATGTAGGAAAGCGCTCCGAGCAACGCCAACACAGCGATATACGTGATCGCGGGCGCGAACGACTCACCTGAGGCCAGAAAGCCAATGACGATCGGGGTGGCAATGGCCGCCAGGTTACCGATCAGGTTAAAGGTGCCACCGGTCAGACCCAGCAAACGCGCCGGGGCCAGCGTCGACACCAGCGACCAAGTGATCGACGCCAGGCCATTGCCAAAAAAGGCCAGGGCCAGGAACGCGATCACCAGAGGTGTCGATTCCACATAGTTGGCGCCGATGATCGACGTGGAGATCAGCAGCCCGGCAATGATGGGCAGCTTGCGCGCAAAACCCACGGTGTGGCCGCGACGGATCAACCAGTCGGAGAAGAACCCTGAGCACAGGACACCAACGAAGGCCGCCAGAAACGGCAACGACGCCAACAGACCCGACTTGATGAAATCCATGCCGCGGTACTTCACGAGATAGGTCGGAAACCACGTCAGGAAAAACCACAGCGTCGAATTCAGGCAGAACTGGCCGAGGTAAATGCCCCAGAGTTTGCGTTGGGTCAGGACGATGCCCAGATCCTTCCAGCGGAAACCGGTCTTGGCCTTTTCAGTGTCGGTCTGAATGTCGACCAGACCGCCACCGTCTTTGATCAGGTCGATTTCACCTTGATTGACGCCTTTGAAATCGCGCGGCTCGCGGTAAACCATGTACCAGATCACGGCCCAGATCACGCCCACGCCGCCGGTGGCGACAAACACCATGTGCCAGCCGAACGTGGCTTGCAACCAGGCGAGGACCGGGGTCAGAAACGCCAGGCCGACGAACTGGCCCGAGGTGTAGAAGCCGACGGCAGTGGCGCGCTCCTTTTCCGGAAACCAGGCGGTGACCACGCGGCTGTTGATCGGATACGCCGGTGCTTCCAGCGCGCCGACCGCCATGCGCAGCACGAACAGGCCGACGAAGCTGCCGACGAAGCCGAGGAAGATGGTCGCGATCGACCACAAGGCCAGCGCGACGGTGTAGAGAATGCGTGGCGGAACGCGATCCACCAGCCAACCGCCGGGCAATTGCATGGCGGCGTAGGTCCAGCCGAACGCCGAGAACACCAGGCCCACGTGTACCGGGTCGATGTTCAGCTCGCTGGTCAGCGCGGGCGCGGCGATGGACAGGTTGCTACGGTCCAGGTAGTTGATCACCACGGTGATGAACAGCAGGACCATGATGAAAAAGCGTTTGCGTGTCGGCGTGGCGGTGATCGCCCGCGCCTCCGGCAAGGTCTGTGTGCGCATGGGGAATGCCTCTTTTTATGTTTATCTGAGGTCTGGATTCGTGTGTGTCTGTTTTAGAAGCTTCGCGAGCAAGCTCGCTCCCACCGAGGTCGGGGATGTCAGGAGGACGTCTGGCTGACAAAAAACCTGTGGAGCGAGCTTGCTCGCGAATGGGGCCTGCGCGTTCCAGCGTCAGGCCGCGCAAGCAATCACCACTCGGCAAAGCTGCCGTCGGCATGGCGCCAGATCGGGTTACGCCAGCGGTGGCCGATGGCCGCGCGTTCCTTGACGTATTCCTCGTTGATCTCGATCCCCAGGCCCGGCCCGTTCGGGATCTTCACCATGCCTTTGTCGTAGTCGAAGACTTCAGGGTTCTTGATGTAGTCGAGCAGGTCGTTGCTTTCGTTGTAGTGAATGCCCAGGCTCTGTTCCTGGATGAACGCGTTGTAGCAGGCGGCGTCCAGTTGCAGGCACGCCGCCAGCGCGATCGGACCCAGCGGGCAATGCAGCGCCAGCGCCACATCGTAGGCCTCGGCCATGTTGGCGATCTTGCGGGTTTCGGTGATGCCGCCTGCGTGAGAGGCGTCCGGCTGGATGATGTCAACGTAGCCTTCGCTCAGCACGCGCTTGAAGTCCCAGCGCGAGAACAGGCGCTCGCCCAGGGCAATCGGGGTGCTGGTCAGCGGCGCGAGCTCTTTCAGCGCCTCATAGTTTTCGCTGAGCACCGGCTCTTCGATGAACATCAGCTTGTACGGGTCCAGTTCCTTCATCAGCACTTTGGCCATCGGCTTGTGCACGCGACCGTGGAAGTCGACGCCGATGCCGACGTTCGGACCGACCGCATCACGCACGGCGGCGACGTTGGCCAGGGCCAGATCGACCTTCTCGAAGGTGTCGAGGAATTGCAGTTCTTCGGTGCCGTTCATCTTCACGGCGGTGAAACCACGGGACACGGCTTCTTTCGCCGCCCGTGCGGTATCGGCAGGACGGTCGCCGCCGATCCACGAATAGACACGAATCTTGTCGCGCACCTGACCGCCCAGCAGATCGCTGACCGACACGCCGAGCGCCTTGCCTTTGATGTCCCACAACGCCTGATCGATACCCGCCAACGCGCTCATGTGGATCGCGCCACCCCGGTAGAAGCCGCCGCGATAGAGCACGGTCCAGATGTCTTCAATGTTGCGTGGGTCTTTGCCGATCAGGTAGTCGGACAGTTCCTCAACAGCCGCAGCAACCGTATGCGCACGCCCCTCGACCACGGGTTCGCCCCAGCCAGTGACACCCTGATCGGTTTCCACTTTCAGGAAGCACCAGCGCGGTGGAACGATGAAGGTCGTGAGTTTGGTGATTTTCATGTCTTGTCTCTCTTGTATTCGAAGCTATTCGAAACCGGTAATCGCGGCCTGCTACTCGAAGCCGCTTTGCGCAATACGAGTTACTTGCCGTTGGGGCGGTACTGTTTCCAGGCGGCGACATAGCCCTTCGCGCGTTCGGCGACGTCTGCGGCGCTCAGGCCAGGCTTGAACAGCCCCGAACCCAGACCAAAGCCTGAAACACCGGCGTCCAGGAAAACCTTCATGTTGTCCGGAGTGATTCCGCCAACCGGCAGCAGCACAGTGCCCGCCGGCAACACAGCCAGCCACGCCTTTACCACGGCCGGCCCCATTTGCTCGGCCGGGAACATTTTGAGCACATCGGCCCCTTCGGCCAGGGCAGCAAAGGCCTCTGTCGGAGTTGCCACGCCTGGGGACAGGAACAGGCCCTCGGCCTTGCCGGCACGCAGCACTTCGGGGTCACTGTGCGGCATCACGATGACCTGTCCACCGGCTTCTTTGACCTGACGCACCTGCTCAGGGGTCAGCACGGTGCCTGCGCCAATCAGGCAATCGGCGGGCAGGCTCTGACGCAGCAGACGGATGCTGTCGTACGGTTGAGGGGAATTGAGCGGAACTTCAATGACGCGAAAACCGGCGGTGTACAGGACGTCACCGATCGCCGGGGCTTCTTCGGGGCGCAGGCCGCGCAGAATCGCGACCAGACCGTTTTGCGCGAGGGCTTGTTTGAGCATCTCAGTTCTCTACGTGAAGGGGCCGGGCAGCGGCCGCAGAAGTGGATGAAATCAGACCGGCCTGGACCGCGACCTGCCACAGGCCTCGTTCGGTGGCCTGTTCGGCCAGCGTCACGTGTGGGAAGCCATTGGCGTCGAGTGCGCGCTGATAGCGCTCCAGCAACGGGCCGCTGCCGATCAGAATCACCGACGGCAGATCGGTCTCGTGCTGGCGCAGCAACTGGGTCAACGCCACGATTTCGTGGCCGATCAGCAGACCGGACAGATAATCGGGTTGCGCGGTACCGGCCAAGGCGCCGGTAAGGCCGAGGGTGCGACAGCTGAATATGGTCGAGAGCGGGCCTGCGGCGCCTTCCGGAGATTGCGCGACGGCGACACCACGGTCGAAGGCAACGACGTCGAACGCATCGCTGCGCTGCATCGTGCGGCCGAGGATGGTGTGACTGGACAGCGCGGCATAGACCTCGCCGGTCATGAAGGTATCGAAATGAACGATGCGACCGTCGACCGCCCTCACCCACTTCGAGTGGCTGCCGGGCAACCCGATCAACAGTGGCCTGGCCTTTTCTTCGGCGGGCAACGCACTGAGAACGCCCAGAACCTGCGTCTCTTCACCGCGCATGACATTGGGCAGTTCGGAGCGTTGCAGCACGCCAGGAACGATGTGGACATTGGCGCCGCGCACGCTGCGCACCGTCACCAGCGCAGAACTCAGCGCCGCAACGCTGGCTGGCGTCTGCTGGTAAACCGCTTCCCGCCATCCTTGAGCGCTGCCGACCATACCGCAAGCGATGACCGGTAAGCTCGGCTGGGCGTCGAGCCAGTCGCCACAGGCTTCATCGAATGCCAGCTCAAAACCGTCGCTGCACAGCTGGCCGGCAACCCTGCGAGCGGTAGAAGGCAATTGCATGATGCCCGCGCTGAGCGAGCGTTGTTCCAGTACCCGGCCGTTTTCGCCGAGTCGATACGCACGAAGGGAGGTCGTTCCCCAATCGAGCGCGATCAATTGCGCCTGCATGGCTTCACCTGATTGTTATTAATGAGTGAATGCGGGGCGAACTATAAACCCGGAAACAGAATTATCTCAATATGTAAATTACTATCCCATATTGTGGGATGTTTACATTTTGCCACGAGTGCACGCCTCGCCTTCGCCGCTGAATCTGGCAGCCCCTTGGTTCACTCAGGCATACTCCGTTCTGCCCCGGATCCCCGGGCTGCTCCACACATCCTCTTGGCCTCACCGCCCATTCAGCCTCCAGTGCCGAAGGTGGTAACCATCCCTCGCGTTTTTTTCACACACTGTTCCTTAAGCTCAGGCGACATCAGACGCCGATAGCCACCTGCCATCCACGGTCTACACTCATCTGCAAAAGGACCCGTAAGATGAAGCGATTTCTCGTGCTCGACAGCTTTCGCGGCCTGTGTGCCGTCGCGCTGATCGTCCATCACTCGCACATTGAGCGCAGCATCACGGAGCTGACGTTTTTCAGAAACGCCAGCCAGTTCGTGGGCTTCTTCTTCGCCTTGAGCGGTTTTCTGATTTACCGGCGCTACATCGGTCACCTGGCCACGCCTCGCCAACTGGGCGAGTTCATGATCACGCGAACCTGTCGCGTGGTGCCCTTGCACGTCGCCGTGCTGCTGTTTTTCATCGGGTTCGAGTGCCTGAAACTGGTGATGGAGCGATATGGCCTGTCGCTGAATTACCCGGCATTCAGCGGCGACCGCGCGCCGAGCGAGATCCTGCCTAATCTACTGCTGATCCAGGCCTGGTGGCCGACGTTCAATGCCCTGTCGTTCAACTACCCCTCCTGGTTCATCAGTGTCGAATTCTATCTGTGGGTGATCTTCGCGCTGATCCTGTTCTCCCTGCCGGGCCTGGCGCGAAAGCTGTTTTCACTGCTGTGCGTACTGGCGTTCATCGCGCTGTACAAGGATTTCAACCTGATCCCGCGCAACGTGCTGTGGGGGGCTTCGTGTTTCTTTGCCGGCGCGATCACTTACCGCCTGTACGTGCGGCTACATGACTCGGTGCCGGGTCCGGCATTCGCCACGGTGCTGGAGTTGGGTGTGCTGGCAGCGATTTACTGGGTCATGACGCAGGGCGAACCGCCGCTGACCATTGAGCTTGGGCTGCTGTTCTGCGCGGCGGTGCTGATTTTTTCTTATGAGGCCGGATTGGTGTCCGGACTCCTGCGCCTGCGGTTATTCCCGGCGCTGGGCAAGTTGTGGCTGTCCATTTACCTGACCCATGCGGCGGTGATATTCGTGCTGGCGACAGTCATCACGCTGGCGGCGAAGTTCAGCGGCCTGTCATGGCTGGTCGACCGGCCGGGCGAAACCAGCGGCACGATGGTGCGTTATCTGAGCACGGGGACTGCGCTGAACGATAACTTGCTGATGCTCTTTGTGGTCATCGCCGTGGTGGTGGTGTCGATGTTGACCCATTGCTACATCGAAGCGCCGGGGATCCGGTTTGGGAAGCACTGGAAACGCGGGACGTTGTTTCGTCGGCGTAAGGATGATCCGCCGCCGGAGCAGGTTTGAAGAGTCTTGCGGCGGCGGTTTTTACGCCTGGGTTCAGCTTGCAGCCAAGTCGCGATTGGTGGCGTTTGGACTTTCTCGGTATGAAGATCAAAAGCAAAAACATCGGATGACGCGAATTCTGTAGGAGCGACCGGGGTGGCGTTCCACCTTGCCCGCGATCTGCCGGGAACCGGCAGCAAGACCTGTGCATTCGCAGTGTCAGGAATAGTCGAGTCGCCTGATTTTGCTACCGCTGCGCGGTAGATCGCGGGCAAGCGCGCTCCTACACGGACTACAGAATCCTGAAACTCCTGCTCCTGCTCCTGCTGTTGATTTTGCTCTTCGACATCAATGGTTCAAACACCACCAAACGCGACTTGGGTGCAGGCTGAACGCAGGTGGCGTGGAGTGGGTCGAGCGGCATGGATGCCGCGAGAGCGCCGTCAGGACAGGGATGTCCGTTCGGCGCGGGCCCACGGAGCGTCGCCGAAGTGAGGGTACAACGACAAAAGTCGCCAAACCAGAAGCCTGAACCCTTGGCTGCCTCTTGAAACAAAGAGGGGGGTTATCAAGTAACCCGCCGAAGGCGAAACAGTTTGGCCGTTAGGCCAAACCCTCCCCGCGCCGCCAAAAAACACGGATAAGACACACCTAGGCCGCCCCCAAATCAAACCCATAAAAAACCGCCCCTAACAGGCGGTTTTTTATTTGAAACACAAAAACCGAATCAACGCTCCAGCAGAATCCGCAACATACGACGCAACGGCTCAGCGGCACCCCACAACAACTGGTCACCCACTGTAAACGCGCCCAGGTACTGCGAACCCATGTTCAGCTTGCGCAGACGCCCTACCGGAATGTTCAGCGTGCCGGTCACCGACGTCGGGCTCAGTTCCTGAATGCTCGCCTCACGGTTGTTCGGCACCAGCTTCACCCACGGGTTGTGCTGGCTGATCATGCCTTCGATGTCGGCAATCGGCACATCCTTGTTCAGCTTGATGGTCAGCGCCTGGCTGTGGCAACGCATGGCGCCGATGCGCACGCAGATGCCGTCGACCGGGATCGGGCTCTTGAAGCGGCCCAGAATCTTGTTGGTCTCTGCCTGACCTTTCCACTCTTCACGGCTCTGGCCGTTCGGCAGTTCCTTGTCGATCCATGGAATCAGACTGCCCGCCAGCGGCACGCCGAAGTTCTCGGTCGGGAAGCTCTCGCCGCGCATCGCTTCGGCCACTTTGCGGTCGATGTCCAGAATCGCGCTGGCAGGGTTTGCCAGTTCGTCAGCCACCGAGGCGTTGATCGCGCCCATCTGCTTGATCAGCTCACGCATGTTCTGCGCGCCGGCACCGGAGGCCGCTTGATAAGTCATGACGTTCATCCACTCGACCAGACCGGCTTCGAACAAGCCGCCCAGCCCCATCAGCATCAGGCTGACGGTGCAGTTACCGCCGATGTAGTTCTTGGTGCCGGCATCCAGCTGCTGGTCGATGACCTTGCGGTTGACCGGATCGAGGATGATCACCGCGTCGTCCTGCATGCGCAGGGCCGACGCCGCATCGATCCAGTAACCCTGCCAGCCTGCTTCACGCAGCTTCGGGAACACCTCGTTGGTGTAGTCGCCGCCCTGACAGGTCAGTACCACGTCCAGGGTCTTGAGCTCGTCGATGCTGTAGGCATCCTTCAACGGCGCAATGTCCTTGCCCACAGACGGACCTTGTCCGCCGACGTTGGAGGTGGTGAAAAAAACCGGCTCAATGAGATCGAAATCCTGCTCTTCCAGCATGCGCTGCATGAGCACGGAACCAACCATACCGCGCCAACCGACCAGACCTACACGTTTCATCGCAACTACACCTTAATTAAAAGTGGGGCCCCTCCTCGCAGAGAGCCTTTCGACTCGATCTTGCGGCAGTGGGCCCGAGATATTACAGATTGCGCAGCGCGGCGACTACGGCGTCACCCATTTCCTGCGTACCGACCTTGGCATTACCTTCGGACCAGATATCACCGGTGCGCAGGCCCTGGTCCAGCACCAGGCTGACGGCCTTCTCAATGGCATCGGCTGCGGTGTGCTGATTGAAGCTGTAACGCAGCATCATCGACACCGACAGGATGGTGGCCAGCGGGTTGGCCACGCCCTTGCCCGCGATGTCCGGCGCCGACCCGTGGCAAGGCTCGTACATGCCCTTGTTGTTCGAGTCCAGCGACGCCGACGGCAGCATGCCAATGGAACCGGTGAGCATCGAGGCTTCGTCGGACAGGATGTCGCCGAACATGTTGTCGGTGACCATCACATCGAACTGCTTCGGCGCGCGGACCAGTTGCATGGCGGCGTTGTCCACGTACATGTGGCTCAGCTCGACATCCGGGTAGTCCTTGGCCACTTGCTCGACCACTTCGCGCCACAGCTGGCTGGACGCCAGTACGTTGGCCTTGTCCACCGAGCAGAGTTTCTTGCCGCGTACGCGGGCCATGTCGAAACCGACGCGAGCGATGCGGCGGATCTCGCTCTCGCTGTACGGGAGGGTATCGTAAGACTGACGCTCGCCGTTTTCCAGCTCGCGGGTGCCGCGTGGCGCGCCGAAGTAGATACCGCCGGTCAGCTCGCGAACGATGAGGATGTCCAGGCCCGAGACGATTTCAGGCTTGAGGCTCGAAGCGTCGGCCAATTGCGGGTACAGGATCGCCGGACGCAGGTTGGCGAACAGGCCCAGTTGCGAACGGATTTTCAGCAGGCCGCGCTCAGGGCGAATGTCGCGCTCGATGGCGTCCCACTTCGGTCCACCCACAGCGCCCAGCAGGACGGCGTCGGCAGCACGGGCACGGTCCAGCGTCTCGTCGGCCAGCGGCACGCCATGCTTGTCGATGGCTGCGCCGCCAATGACGTCGTGGCTCAGTTCAAAGCCCAGCTGATACTTCTCGTTCGCCAGTTCCAGCACCTTGACCGCTTCGGCCATGATTTCCGGACCAATGCCATCACCTGGGAGAATCAGAATCTGCTTGCTCATAACATCCTCGTTTCAATAAGTGCATCGGCGCTTCAGGAGCGCCGATTGAAAAAGCGGGTACCACAGGTCTGCAACCAATCCGAACATGGCGGGTGACTGTCAGGCCATCTTCGCGAGCAAGCTCACTCCCACAGGACCGCGTTACTCAGGTCCAACATCAAACCTTTGGAAGTCAGCTTGCCCCACAACATCTCATTCAATGTCCAACGCCGAACCTGTGGAGTCAGCTTGCCCCTCAACACCTCATTCAAGGTCCAACGCCGAACCTGTGGAGTCAGCTTGCCCCTCAACACCTCATTCAAGGTCCAACGCCGAACCTGTGGGAGCGAGCTTGCTCGCGAATCGTCCAGACGACACACATTCAATCAGTCACGAAACAACCAAGGCTGCGAAGCGCGGTGTTTGGCCTCGAACGTCGCGATTGCATCGCCATCCACCAGGGTCAGGCCGATGTCGTCCAGGCCGTTGAGCAGGCAGTGCTTGCGGAACGCGTCGATTTCAAAGGTGTGTACCGTGCCGTCTTCGCGGGTCACGGTCTGTGCCTGCAGGTCCACTTTCAGCTGATAACCTGGGTTCGCTTCGACCACCTTGAACAGCTCGTCGACTTCGGCCTCGCTCAGGATGATCGGCAGCAGGCCGTTCTTGAAGCTGTTGTTGAAGAAGATGTCGGCGTAGCTCGGCGCGATAATGCTGCGAAAACCGTACTCTTCCAGCGCCCATGGCGCGTGCTCGCGGCTCGAACCACAGCCGAAGTTCTCGCGGGCCAACAGCACGCTGGCGCCTTGATAACGTTCGTGGTTCAGCACGAAATCAGGGTTTACCGGACGCTTGGAGTTGTCCTGATACGGCTGCCCCACATCCAGATAGCGCCATTCATCGAACAGGTTAGGACCGAAACCGGTGCGACGAATCGACTTCAGGAACTGCTTGGGAATGATCTGATCGGTGTCGACGTTGGCGCGATCCAGCGGAGCGACCAAACCTGTGTGTTGAGTAAAAGGCTTCATGCGGGGCTCCTTATTGCTGGCTCATGGTGCGGACATCGACGAAACGGCCATTGACCGCTGCCGCCGCTGCCATCGCCGGGCTGACCAGGTGAGTACGACCACCGGCACCCTGACGGCCTTCGAAGTTACGGTTGGAAGTGGACGCGCAATGCTCGCCACTTTCCAGACGGTCCGGGTTCATCGCCAGACACATCGAGCACCCTGGCTCACGCCATTCGAAACCGGCTTCGAGGAAGATTTTGTCCAGGCCTTCTTTTTCTGCCTGCTCTTTCACCAGACCCGAACCCGGGACGACAATCGCCTGCTTGATGGTCGAGGCCACTTTGCGGCCTTTGGCGATGTCGGCGGCAGCACGCAGGTCTTCGATCCGCGAGTTGGTGCAGGAACCGATGAACACGCGATCCAGCTGAATGTCGGTAATCGCCTGATTAGCCTTCAGCCCCATGTACTTCAAGGCGCGCTCGATCGAGCCACGTTTGACCAGATCGGTTTCTTTCGCAGGATCGGGAACATGCTGATCGACCGCAAGGACCATTTCCGGCGACGTGCCCCAGCTGACTTGCGGCTTGATCTGAGTCGCGTCCAGCTCGACCACGGTGTCGAACACCGCATCATCGTCCGACACCAGCGTTTTCCAGGCCTCGACAGCCATGTCCCACTGCTCGCCCTTTGGCGAGAAAGGACGGCCCTTGACATAGGCAATGGTCTTTTCGTCGGTGGCCACCAGACCGACGCGAGCGCCTGCCTCGATGGACATGTTGCAGATGGTCATGCGGCCTTCGACGGACAGGTCGCGAATCGCGCTGCCGGCGAACTCGATGGCGTGGCCGTTACCGCCGGCGGTGCCGATCTTGCCGATGATCGCCAGGACGATGTCCTTGGCGGTGACGCCGAACGGCAGCTTGCCTTCGACCTTCACCTGCATGTTTTTCATTTTCTTGGCGACCAGGCACTGAGTGGCGAGTACGTGTTCGACCTCAGAGGTGCCGATACCGTGAGCCAGAGCGCCGAAGGCGCCGTGCGTCGAGGTGTGAGAGTCGCCGCAGACCACGGTCATGCCCGGCAAGGTTGCGCCCTGCTCCGGGCCGATGACGTGAACGATGCCCTGACGGACGTCGTTCATCTTGAATTCGGTGATGCCGTACTCATCGCAGTTGTCGTCCAGCGTCTTGACCTGCAGGCGCGACACCTGATCGACGATAGCGTCGACGCCGTCCTTACGGTCCGGGGTGGTCGGCACGTTGTGGTCAACGGTGGCGACGTTGGCGTCAATGCGCCATGGTTTGCGGCCAGCCAGACGCAAGCCCTCAAACGCCTGTGGCGAGGTCACTTCATGAATGATGTGACGGTCGATATACAGCAGCGCCGAACCATCGTCGCGCTGTTTGACCAAATGCGAATCCCAGAGCTTGTCGTAGAGCGTTTTGCCGGCCATCAGACGATTTCCTCATCAGCTTGTTTCTATGCCTTGGGTCATCGTCATCACGGTGACGATTCAAAGACCCCTTGGCTTGTGGGGGAGATGCTAGGGAATATGCTTAAATAACTCAAATTCATATTTTTCATGCTTTGGATAACCAACAGGAATTCGAGATGGACCTGGCGAACCTCAATGCCTTTATTTCCATTGCCGAGACCGGCAGCTTTTCCGGGGCCGGTGAACGCCTGCACCTCACTCAGCCCGCCATCAGCAAACGCATTGCCGGGCTTGAGCAGCAACTCAATGTACGCCTGTTCGACCGTCTGGGTCGGGAAGTCAGCCTGACGGAGGCCGGACGGGCCCTTTTGCCCCGCGCCTACCAGATCCTCAACGTACTGGACGATACCCGACGGGCGCTGACCAACCTGACCGGCGAGGTCACCGGCCGCCTGAGCCTTGCGACCAGCCACCACATTGGCCTGCACCGCTTGCCACCAGTGTTGAGGGCGTTCACCCGCGCTTATCCCGATGTGGCGCTGGATATCGAGTTTCTGGATTCCGAGGTCGCCTATGAGGAGATCCTGCACGGGCGCGCGGAACTGGCGGTGATCACTCTGGCGCCGGAGCCCCATTCGCTGGTCAAGGCGGTCAGGGTCTGGGACGACCCACTGGACTTTGTGGCCGCCCCAGAGCACCCGCTGGCCACGATGCCCAATGTCAGCCTGGCCGACATCGCCCGCTACCCTGCCGTGTTTCCGGGCGGCAATACCTTCACCCATCACATCGTCAGCGGCCTGTGCGAGGCGCAAGGGCTCAAGCCCAACATCGCCATGAGCACCAACTATATGGAGACGATCAAGATGATGGTGTCCATCGGGCTGGCCTGGAGCGTGCTCCCCAGAACCATGCTCGACGAACAAGTCGCCAGCATTCCATTGCCGGGCATACAGCTGCGCCGCCAGCTAGGCTACATTGTTCACACGGAACGTACGCTGTCGAACGCCGCCAAGGCGTTCATGACGCTGCTCGATGCCCAGGCAACTGTTGCCTGAGCGGTGATGCTTACTGATCGACATACCGGCTTGACTCTCTGAAGGCTCGTGATCACATGCCCATAACCGCTGACAGCCCATTGTTCACACCAAATGACCTGGCGTTGACCGCGAAAGAATCGGAGAAACACTTCGCGACCCTGTTCAACCTCAGCCCCAACGTGGTCCTGCTCACGCGCTTCGAAGACGGCCTGATCTGCAACGCCAACCGCCATTTCGAGACCACCTTCGGTTGGCCAATGGCCGAGTGCATGGGCCGTACCACGCTGGAAATCGGGCTCTGGATCGATTCCCTGCAACGCCAACTGGCGCTGGACCGGACCTTCGCCAGCGACGAAGCCGCCAGCCTGGAAAGCCAGTGGCGCAGCCGCGATGGCCGCGAACACGACGGCACGCTTTACACTCAGAAAATAAGCTTGAGCGACGGCCTTTATCTGCTCAGCACCTTCATCGACAACACCGAACACAAGCGGGCACAGCAGGCACTCAAGGCCAGTGAAGAGAAGTTTGCCCGCGCCTTTCACTCAAGCCCGGACGCCATCATCATCACCGAGCGGGACTCCGGCCGGTACATCGAAGTCAACGACGGCTTTTCTCGCCTGTCCGGCTACAGCGCCAGCGATGTCGTCGGCCGCACGGTGTTCGAATTCTCGATCATGGCCGACATCACCCAACGCACGCGGTTGATTCAGGAAATCGAAGAACAGGGCAAAGTGCGTAACCGTGAGTTGCTGGGGCGCAACAAGAACGGTGAACTCATCACGGTCGACGTCTCCATCGACCCGCTGGTGCTCGACGACACCCCATGCTTGCTCATCACCGCGCGTGACATCAGTCAATTGAAGAACGCGCAGGCCCAGATTCAGCATCTGGCCTACCACGACTCCCTGACCAACCTGCCCAATCGCGCATTGCTGATGGACCGCCTCAGCCAGCAGATTGCCCTGCTCAAACGCCACAGCCTGCGCGGTGCCCTGCTGTTCCTGGACCTGGATCATTTCAAGCACATCAATGATTCGCTGGGGCACCCGGTCGGCGACAGTGTGCTGAAGATCATCACCGCGAGACTGGAAGCCAGCGTTCGGCTTGAAGATACCGTGGCGCGGCTGGGAGGCGACGAGTTTGTCGTCCTGATCAGCGGACTGGAGGGATCGCGGGACGAGGTCGTCGATCAGGTCCAAAGCCTGGCGAACACCTTGCGTGAGCTGCTCTCCGAGCCTATGTTTCTCGACGGTCACCGCTTGCAGGTCACGCCCAGCATTGGCGTGGCGTTGATTCCCGACCATGGCTCGACTCCGGCCGACCTGCTCAAGCGCGCGGACATTGCGCTGTACCGGGCCAAGGACTCGGGCCGTAACGCGATACAGATGTTTCACAGCACCATGCAGAAGGCGGCCAGCGACCGCTTGCGCCTGGAAAACGACTTGCGCCAGGCTCTGGCACGCGGCGAGTTCAGCCTCACCTATCAACCCCAGGTGGACACCCGAGGTAATCGCATCATCGGCGCCGAGGCGCTGCTGCGCTGGCAACACCCGAGCCTGGGTCATCTGGCGCCCAACCAGTTCATTCAGGTCATGGAAGAGAGCGGGATGATCCTTGAGGTTGGCAACTGGATTCTGGAAGAAGCCTGCAAAACCGGCAGCGAACTGCTGCACAAAGGGCTGATCAATGTCGACGATTTCAGCCTGTGCGTGAACATCAGCCCACGGCAGTTTCGCCAGTCGGATTTCGTCGAGCGCGTCGAACGCTGCCTGCACACCTATGAACTGCCCAATCGCCTGCTCAAACTGGAAATCACCGAAGGCATCGTCATACAGAATCTGGACGACACCATCGCCAAAATGCTGAAGCTCAAACACATGGGCATCAGCTTCGCCATGGATGATTTCGGCACCGGGTATTCGTCGCTGACCTACCTGAAGCGCCTGCCAGTGGACGCCCTGAAAATCGATCAGTCATTCGTTCGCGACGCCACCAGCGACCCCAACGACGCCGAAATCGTCCGCGCAATCGTCGCCATGGCCGCCAGCCTTAATCTGGCAATCATCGCCGAAGGGGTGGAAAAACAGGAACAACTGGATTTTCTCGCACAACTGGATTGCCACTTCTATCAGGGATTTCTGTTCAGCGAGCCGCTGCCCGTGGCGGGGTTTGAAGCGTTGTTGCGTGAAAGAGTCCTGTAAGTCCCACAGCGGCAATAAGCGGGCAGTCAACCCACGCAAAAAAGGCGCCCCGAGGGGCGCCTTTTTTATGGCTGGCGTCTGGATCAGTGCGTCAGGGTTTTCTGACCATTGATCTGGATGCGTTTTGGTTTGGCCTCTTCAGGCACCAGGCGCAACAGGTCAATGTTCAGCAGGCCGTTGGCCAGTGCGGCGTTTTGCACTTCGATGTGGTCGGCCAGACGGAACGACAGCTTGAACGCGCGCTGGGCAATGCCCTGATGCAGGAAGGTCACGCCTTCCGCTGTGTTGTCGCGCTTGCTGCCGGTGACGGTCAGCACACCCTTCTCGACCTGCAACTCAAGGTCTTCTTCCTGGAAACCCGCAGCCGCGATGACGATGCGGTATTGGTCGTCTGCGTGTTTCTCGACGTTGTAGGGAGGGTAGCTGCTGGCCGACTCGTTACGGGCCGCCGATTCGAACAGGTCGTTGAAGCGGTCAAAACCCACGGAAGAACGGAACAGTGGAGCCAGAGAGAAAGCGGTAGTCATGATAATCTCCTGATAAATCAGCAAGTGGTTGTCTCCGCGACCCGACTTCGGCATCGCGTAATCCCAAGATAGGGACGGTCACTTCTGTTTCAAGAGTCGCTATGAAAATTTTTTCAGGCAGCTTCCTGTTCGACCACACCGAGCATCTGGCTGATGCGCTCGCAGTCCGTTTCACGGCGCAACGCATCGAACAGGACCACGGCTTCGGGATAGCTCTTGGTCAGCAGCACCACCCACTGCTTGAGACGCCCTGGCGCCTGCACGCGGGTCATCTTTGCCAATGCCTGCAGCCAGAACACGCGCAACAGGGGTTGCAACTCCTCCCAAGTCATCTCGACGACCTCGCGCCCGGCTTCTGCCGCCGCGATTTGCCGCCCCAGATCGGGACGTGCGACCAGACCGCGCCCGATCATGATGTCCCGCGCCCCGCAGATTTCGCGGCAGCGACGCCAGTCGTCGACGGTCCAGATTTCACCGTTGGCGATGATCGGAATCTTCACCACGTCCTGGATCTTGCCGATCCATTCCCAGTGCGCCGGCGGTTTGTAACCATCGACCTTGGTCCGGGCGTGGACGACGATGTGTTCGGCGCCACCCGCTTCCAGCGCACGGGCGCAATCCAGCGCCGGCTCGGTGCTGTCGTAACCGAGGCGCATCTTGGCGGTGACCGGAATGTGTGCGGGCACCGCGCGGCGGACATGGCTGAGGATCGAATGCAGGAGCTCGGGCTCTTTCAAGAGCACCGCCCCGCCCCGCGACTTGTTGACGGTCTTGGCCGGGCAACCGAAGTTCAGGTCGATCACCGGAGCCCCCAGCTCGGCTGCGAAGGCTGCGTTTTCTGCCAGACACACAGGGTCCGAACCCAGCAGCTGCACGCGCAACGGCACGCCCGCGCGGGTCTTGGCGTCCGTCAGCAACTCGGAGGCGAACTTGTGGAAATAGTGCGCAGGCAACAGACGCTCGGTCACCCGGATGAATTCGGTCACGCACCAGTCGATGCCGCCGACCTGAGTCAGCACATCGCGCAGAATATCGTCGACCAGGCCCTCCATGGGCGCCAGAGCAATTTGCATGGGGTCACACTCGAAAAAAGTCCGGCAGTTTACGCAGTGGCGGCGTGCTTGGGAACGGGCCGAAGGCGCCGGACGTCAGGACGCTACCGTCTGTAAAGCAGGCGCATACCCTTCGATGAACTCAGCAGGCATGCGTTTGGGCTTGCCCGTGGACAATTCGATGCACACAAAGGTGGTCTGCGCGCGAAGCAACGTCACGCCGTCACTGGGCCGCTTGAGCTGAAAGCGTCGGGTCATCTTCAGGCGCTGATCCCAATCGACGATCCAGGTCGCCAATTGCAGTTCGTCGTCCTGATAGGCGCTGGCCAGATAGTCGATCTCATGCCGGACCACGGCCATGGCCCGATCCAGACGCCGGTACTCGGTCAGGTCGAGCCCCAGCTGTTGCGAATGGCGCCACGCGCAGCGCTCAAGCCAGGTGACGTACACCGCATTGTTGGCGTGCCCCAATCCATCGATGTCGTCCTCGCCCACGTGCAGATCGATGACGAATGGCGTTGCCAGATCCCAGACCATGCTCGTTCCTGCCCCTCGTTAGTTCGTTCGCGGGCAGTGTAACCAAAAGCACGTCAGCAGAGTCCGCCTCTGTCGCGAACGCCTCACTGCATGGCCGACTTGGCGGCACGCAGCACACGGTCTGACAACTCGCCGGGGCCCAGCGCTCGCGCCAGCGCCAGACCGCCGAGCATCAGGGCAATGCCAGCCAGGGTCTTGTCGGTTTCTTCCGGGCTGGAGGCCAGCTGCGCGACCATCAGCTCGATGTGTTCGGATAACGCGCCGCGAAAATCATCCGACAGACGCGCCATCTCCCCGATCGCCGTGGGCAGAGGACAGGCGTGATCTTCGGCATCACGGTGTTTGCGAGACAGATAAAACGCGGCCAGCAGAGCGCGCCGCTCTTCGCCGGGAAGCTGGTCGTCTATTTTCGCAACCATGTCCCGTCGCTCGCTGAGCAACTGGTTGAACGCCTCGAGCATCAAGGCTTCCTTGCTGTCGAAGTGCGCGTAGAAACCACCCACTGTAAGCCCCGCCGCGCCCATGATCTCGTTGACGCTGGGCTCGACCGGGCCGCGTGCGATCAATGCGACGCTGGCCGCATTGAGAATGCGTTCGCGGGTTTGTGCTTTTTTATCGTTCATGTCCGCCTCCGGGATGATGGCAGTAATATTATCTGCATCATGCGGGATGGCAAGTCGCGATGTGAAACCACGAGCCGTGGTCATCAGCGGAAGGACAGGGAAATAAAACCCCAGAAAAACAAAAGGGCCATTCAATAATCGAATGACCCTTGGTCTCGCAGAGCGAGAAATCGTGGCGTCCCCTAGGGGACTCGAACCCCTGTTACCGCCGTGAAAGGGCGGTGTCCTAGGCCACTAGACGAAGGGGACGCAAAACCTTCAGTCAGGTTCGTCATGAACATCATTAACGAACCCTGGCAAATTTGGTGGAGCTAAGCGGGATCGAACCGCTGACCTCCTGCATGCCATGCAGGCGCTCTCCCAGCTGAGCTATAGCCCCGGATTTACGTCTCTCGACGGAGATCAGCCTGCTGGCATCACTCGGTAAAACTGGCGTCCCCTAGGGGACTCGAACCCCTGTTACCGCCGTGAAAGGGCGGTGTCCTAGGCCACTAGACGAAGGGGACGTAACCCTTGTGTACCTGAATCGGTGCTGGTTCCGATTTTGCGGTACAAACCTCAAGGCAGTGTAGCCAACCTTGACGCTTCTAAATTGGTGGAGCTAAGCGGGATCGAACCGCTGACCTCCTGCATGCCATGCAGGCGCTCTCCCAGCTGAGCTATAGCCCCACATTACACTCTCAGACCACTTTGCGTTGCCGCCGTGTTTCTGTGTTGCCGTGTGGACGGGGCGCATATTAAGTGCGACCCACATACCTGTCAAACTTTTTTTCAACAAATTCCAAAAGAATTTTCCGGGATAACAATCACTTACCGCCCTCCCCTGAAGAATCAGGGAGTTGCTCGGCCACCGTGCGCCCGGGTTCGGCTACGCACGGCGGTCGGGCGTCACTCAGCCGATGGCGCCGAGCAGCTTTTCCCACTCTTTGTTTTCTTTCTTTGAAACGCCGCCCAGCAGGTCAAGCGCCTGGCGCAGACGGAAGCGGGTCAGGTCCGGACCGAGGATTTCCATGGCATCGGTCACCGACACCGAGTTGGCCTGACCGGTGATCGCGGCGAACATCAGCGGCATGGCGTCGCGCAGCTTCAGCTCGAGGTGCTCGACCACCGCCTGAATGCAACCGGTAATGGTGTCTTTTTCCCACTGACGCAGCGACTCCAGCTTCCACAGGATCAACTGCATCACCTGACGCACCTGCTCCGGCGACAGTTTCTTGTGCTCGAACAGTTTCGGGTCGGGGTTGACGCCCCCGGCGAAGAAGAAACCACCCAGCGGTGCGACCTGACTGAACGTTTCCACGCGCCCCTGAACGTGCGGCGCGATTTTCATCATGTAGTCGCTGTTGAACGCCCACTTCTGAACACGCGCAGCGAACTCCTCGACCGGCAACTCACGCAGCCACTGGCCGTTGAGCCAGGACAGTTTCTCGATGTCGAAGATCGGACCGCCCAGTGAAACGCGGTTCAGGTCAAAGTTGTCGACCATTTCCTGCAACGAGAACTTCTCGCGCTCGTCCGGCATCGACCAGCCCATCCGGCCCAGGTAGTTGAGCATCGCTTCGGGCATGAAGCCCATGCGCTCATAGAACGTCACCGAGGTCGGGTTCTTGCGCTTGGAAAGCTTGCTCTTGTCCGGATTACGCAGCAGCGGCATGTAGCACAGCGCCGGTTTTTCCCAGCCGAAGTATTCGTACAGCAGGATCAGTTTCGGGGCCGACGGCAGCCACTCTTCGCCGCGCAGCACGTGGGTGATGCCCATCAGGTGGTCGTCGACCACGTTCGCCAGGAAGTAGGTCGGCAGACCGTCGGTCTTCATCAGGACCTGCATGTCCATGCGATCCCACGGAATTTCGACTTCACCGCGCAGGATGTCCGGCACGATGCACACGCCTTCGCTCGGCACTTTCATGCGGATGACGTGCGGTTCGCCTGCCGCCAGACGGCGCTCGACTTCTTCCTTGGACAGCAGCAGCGCACGCCCGTCGTAACGCGGGGTCTCGCCACGGGCCATCTGCTCGGCGCGCATCTGGTCCAGCTCTTCGGCGGTGCAGAAGCACGGGAAGGCATGACCGGCGTCGACCAGTTGCTGGGTGTACTTCTTGTAGATGTCGCCACGCTCGCTTTGACGGTACGGGCCGTGCGGACCGCCGACATCCGGGCCTTCGCTCCATTCGATGCCGAGCCAGCGCAGCGCGTCGAAAATCTGTTGTTCGGACTCGCGGGTCGAGCGCAGCTGATCGGTGTCTTCAATGCGCAGGATGAATTCGCCGCCATGTTGCTTGGCAAAGCAATAGTTGAAGAGTGCGATGTAAGCCGTGCCAACGTGGGGGTCGCCGGTAGGCGATGGCGCGATGCGGGTACGAACGGTGGTCATGGAAAATTCCGAATAGGTCGAACAAGCCGCGAATCTTAACAGGCGCAGCCCTCGCGGCTCCAGCGCCGGAACCGGATCACGGGACAGATTCGCGCAGGTGGGAACTCAGCGTAGCCCGTCCATCACCCGGCACCATAAATGAATACCGAATTATCACTTCCAGTCATTATTTCAACGATGGCTAGGTGCCAGACCTTCTTTGCTGATAAATTTCCTTACATTCCAATCATCCAGAATGACCATGCCTGCCCAACTGAAACGCCGCCTGTTCATCTTCTTCGGGGTGGTCCTGTTGATCGCCCTCGCCTTCTTTGCCCAGTGGTATTTAAAAGGACGTTTTTATGAAACCACCGATAACGCCTACGTACAGGGCGAAATCACCCGAGTGTCCAGCCAGCTAGGCGCGCGCATCACCGAGGTGTTGGTGCAGGACAACCAGCACGTCGAAAAAGGTCAGTTGCTGGTGCGTCTGGAACCCGATGATTTCCGTCTGGCCATCGACCGCGCGCAGGCCACGCTCGCCACGCGTGAAGCCGAACGTCTGCAGGCGCAAAGCAAGCTGACCCAGCAGTCCAGCCTCATCGCGGCCAGCGACGCGCAAGTGCAGGCTAATCAAGCCACGCTCGGCCGCACGCAGATCGACCTGGCACGCCTGCAAAAGCTGCGCACGCCGGGCTTCGTGTCGGAAGCGCAAGTCACCACCATGACCGCCGACAGCAATGTCGCACGTTCTCAAGTCACCAAGGCCCAGGCCGACGCGCAGAGCCAGCGTCAGCAGGTCAACGCGCTGAACGCCGAGATCAAGCGCCTCGACGCGCAGATCGCCACCGCCCGCGCCGATCTGGCCCAGGCCGAGATCAATATGCAGCGCACGGAGATCCACTCGCCGATCAGCGGGCTGGTCGGCCAGCGCGCGGCGCGCAACGGTCAGTACGTGCAGGCGGGTGCATACCTGATGTCCATCGTGCCCGATGAAGACATCTGGGTGCAGGCCAACTTCAAGGAAACCCAGATAGAGCACATGAAGATCGGCCAGTCCGCCGAGCTGACGTTCGACAGTTTCCCCGGCACACCGATCAAGGGGCAGGTCAACAGCCTGTTCGCCGCGTCCGGCGCACAGTTCAGCCTGCTGCCACCGGACAACGCCACCGGCAACTTCACCAAGGTCGTGCAGCGCATTCCCGTGAAGTTGACGTTTGCGGTCGATAATCCGCTGCACGGCAAGATTCGTCCCGGCATGTCGGTGACGGTTTCGGTCAACGTCAAACCTGCAAACGACGCGCACAGTGGCCGGTGACGAGCTGGTCCGCGCGGTCGGTGAGCCGACCCGGCGCGACTGGATCGCGGTGATGAGCGTGATGCTCGGAGCCTTCATGGCGGTGCTGGATATCCAGATCACCAACTCGTCGCTCAAGGACATTCAAGGCGCGCTGTCGGCGACCCTCGAAGAAGGCTCGTGGATTTCCACGTCCTATCTGGTGGCCGAGATCATCATGATCCCGCTCACCGCCTGGCTGGTGCAGTTGCTCTCGGCGCGGCGTCTGGCGGTGTGGGTGTCGCTGGGGTTCCTGGTCTCTTCCCTGCTCTGCTCGATGGCCTGGAGCCTGGAGAGCATGATCGTGTTTCGCGCCATGCAAGGTTTCACAGGCGGCGCGTTGATCCCGCTGGCGTTTACCCTGACGCTGATCAAACTCCCCGAACACCATCGCGCAAAAGGCATGGCACTGTTCGCCATGACTGCCACCTTCGCGCCCTCCATTGGTCCGACCCTTGGCGGATGGCTGACGGAAAACTTCGGTTGGGAATACATCTTCTACATCAACATCCCGCCGGGTCTGGTGATGATCGCCGGTCTGATGTACGGGCTTGAAAAAAAGGCGCCGCATTGGGAGTTGCTCAAAAGCACCGACTACGCCGGCATTGTTACCCTTGGCGTCGGCCTGGGCTGTCTTCAGGTGTTTCTGGAGGAAGGCCATCGCAAGGACTGGCTGGAATCCAACCTCATCGTGAGCCTGGGCAGCATCGCCCTGCTCAGCCTGATCACCTTCGTGATCATCCAGTTCTCCAAACCCAAACCGCTGATCAATCTGGGCATCCTCGGTAACCGAAATTTCGGGCTGTCGAGCATTTCCAGTGTCGGGATGGGCGTTGGGCTGTACGGTTCGATCTATTTGCTGCCGCTGTACTTGGCGCAGATTCAGGGTTACAACGCCCAGCAGATCGGCGAAGTGATCATGTGGATGGGCATTCCCCAGCTGTTTCTGATTCCGCTGGTGCCGCAACTGATGAAGATCATTTCGCCGAAGGTGCTCTGCACCCTGGGTTTTGGCCTGTTCGGGATCGCGAGCTTTTCATCGGGCGTGCTGAACCCTGATTTCGCCGGTCCGCAATTCAATCAGATCCAGATCGTTCGAGCGTTGGGTCAGCCGCTGATCATGGTGACCATCTCGCTGATTGCCACGGCGTTCATTCAGCCGCAGGACGCAGGGTCGGCGTCGAGCCTGTTCAACATCCTGCGTAACCTCGGCGGCGCCATCGGCATTGCCTTGCTGGCGACCCTGCTGGATGCACGGACCAAGACTTACTTTGACTATTTGCGAGAGTCCATCTCCCCCGCCAACCCGCAGGTCGCCGAGCGCATGGCACAACTCACGGACCGGCTGGGCAACGAGACGGCCGCGCTGGGCAAGCTCAGCGAAATCGCCCACCAGCAAGCGGCAATCATGGCCTACAACGATGCGTTTCATTTCGTCGGGATCGCACTGGGGATCAGCATGCTGGCAGTGATGCTGACCAGGAAGCTGCCGCAGGGGATCAAGGGTGGCGCGGCGCATTGAGGTCTTTCCCTGTAGGAGCGCGCTTGCCCGCGATAGCTGTCTGCCTGCAACTCATGTATTGACAGTCAGACCGTAATCGCGGGCAAGCGCGCTCCTACAGGGATCTCATCAAGCCGTATGCCGTGCAGAGAACCTGTGGGAGCGAATCATTCGCGAAAAATTGATCAGGCGCCAGAGGTGCACCGCCTGTACAACCATCGCGAATAAATTCGCTCCCACAGAAATTCCTCGTTTGCTCAACCTGCGATCAAACCGCGAGCAACCGCTCGCGAAGCTTGGTGATTTCGTCGCGCATCTGTGCCGCGGCTTCGAACTCCAGGTCGCGGGCCAGCTGGTACATCTTCTCTTCCAGTTGACGAATGCGCTTGGTGATCTCGCTCGGCGAACGCAGCTCGGCTTCGTACTTGGCGTTCTCTTCGGCGGCTTTGGCCATGCCCTTGCGCTTCTTGCTGCGCGAGCCGGGCACGGTGGCGCCTTCCATGATGTCGGTGACGTCCTTGAACACGCCTTTCGGGGTAATGCCGTTTTCCAGGTTGAAGGCGATCTGCTTGTCACGCCGGCGTTCGGTTTCGCCAATTGCCCGCTCCATGGAGCCGGTGATGCGGTCGGCGTACAGGATTGCCCGCCCATTGAGGTTACGCGCCGCACGGCCAATGGTCTGGATCAGCGAACGCTCGGAACGCAGGAAGCCTTCCTTGTCGGCGTCGAGAATCGCCACGAGGGACACCTCGGGCATGTCCAGGCCTTCGCGCAGCAGGTTGATCCCCACCAGCACATCAAAGGTGCCCAGACGCAGGTCACGGATAATCTCGACGCGTTCCACGGTGTCGATGTCCGAGTGCAGGTAACGCACCCGCACGCCGTGGTCGGCCAGGTAATCGGTCAGGTCCTCGGACATGCGCTTGGTCAGCGTGGTAACCAGCACCCGCTCTTCCAGCGCCACGCGTTTGTGGATCTCTGACAGCAGATCGTCCACCTGCGTCAGGGCCGGACGAATCTCGATCTGCGGGTCGACCAGACCGGTCGGACGCACCACCTGCTCGACCACTCGCCCGGCGTGCTCGCCTTCGTACGGGCCCGGTGTCGCAGATACGAAAATGGTCTGCGGGCTGACGCTTTCCCATTCATCGAAGCGCATCGGCCGGTTGTCCAGCGCCGACGGCAGCCGGAAGCCGTATTCCACCAGCGTTTCCTTGCGCGAGCGGTCGCCCTTATACATGGCGCCGACCTGCGGCACGCTGACGTGGGATTCGTCGATTACCAGCAGTGCGTCAGGCGGCAGGTAGTCGTAGAGAGTCGGCGGCGGCGCCCCGGCCGGACGGCCCGACAGGTAGCGCGAGTAGTTTTCGATGCCGTTGCAGTAGCCCAGCTCCAGGATCATCTCCAGGTCGAACCGGGTGCGTTGCTCCAGACGTTGCGCTTCCACAAGTTTGTTGGCGCCGCGCAGGTATTCCAGGCGCTCCTGCAACTCGACCTTGATCCCTTCCATCGCGTCCAGCAGGGTTTCCCGTGGCGTGACGTAGTGGCTCTTCGGGTAGAAGGTAAAGCGCGGCAGTTTGCGGATGACTTCGCCGGTCAACGGATCGAAGGCCGACAGGCTCTCGACTTCGTCGTCGAACAGCTCGATGCGGATGGCTTCCAGGTCCGATTCCGCCGGGAAAATGTCGATCACGTCACCGCGCACGCGGAAGGTCGCCCGGGCAAAGTCCATGTCGTTGCGGGTGTATTGCAGGTCGGCCAGGCGGCGCAGCAAGGCGCGCTGGTCGAGTTTGTCGCCACGGTCGACGTGAAGCACCATGCGCAGGTAAGTTTCCGGACTGCCCAGACCGTAGATGCACGACACGGTCGTGACGATGATGGCGTCCTTGCGCTCCAGCAACGCCTTGGTGGCCGACAACCGCATCTGCTCGATGTGGTCGTTGATCGACGCGTCCTTCTCGATGAAGGTGTCGGACGACGGCACATAGGCTTCCGGCTGGTAGTAGTCGTAGTAGGACACGAAGTATTCAACGGCATTGTTGGGGAAGAACGCCTTGAATTCGCCATACAGTTGAGCGGCCAGCGTCTTGTTCGGCGCCAGCACCAGCGTCGGGCGCTGCACCTGCTGGATGACGTTGGCAATGCTGAAGGTCTTGCCCGAACCGGTCACCCCCAGCAGGGTCTGGTGCGACAGCCCCGCGTCGATGCCCTCGACCAGTTGGCGGATCGCCGTCGGTTGATCACCGGCCGGCTCAAAACGGGTAACGAGCTGAAACTCGGACATAACCTACCTCTGTGTTCGCTCTCGCCTGAAGGAGACTTCCGGGCCAGAGCGTAATGAGCGCGGACGACTGATCCCGTCAAAGGAAAAGACGTACGAAGAAAAGAATGATGGGACTACAAATGGTGTCCATAACGCCAGCTTTCAAGCCATCCTCAGGACATTAGTCAGCGTCACATGACTAATGGTCGAAAATAATCGGAAAAACCCGGAAAAAACCAGCCCCGACCTGTCGCCCCAGCCCGCGATGGTCTCTATACTGACTCCCCGTTTGTGCACCGCTCTAGTGCATTCGGCCGGAGCGATGCGACCCATTCACTCCCCATTCAGAGCCGCCGCAAAAATGAGCCTGTTTTCCGCTGTCGAAATGGCACCACGCGATCCTATCCTGGGCCTCAACGAAGCATTCAACGCCGATACCCGTACCACCAAGGTCAACCTGGGTGTAGGCGTTTACAGCAACGAAGAAGGGAAAATTCCGCTGCTGCGTGCCGTTGCCGAAGCAGAGGACATTCGCGTCGCTCAACACGTTCCGCGCGGTTACTTGCCGATTGATGGCATCGCCGCCTACGACAAAGCCGTCCAAACCCTGCTGTTCGGTGCCGAATCGCCACTGCTGGCTTCTGGCCGCGTGATGACCGTGCAGGCCGTCGGCGGCACCGGCGCGCTGAAAATCGGCGCTGACTTCCTCAAACAGTTGTCGCCAAACGCCGTTGTGGCCATCAGCGACCCGAGCTGGGAAAACCACCGTGCCCTGTTCGAAACGGCCGGTTTCCCCGTGCAGAACTACCGTTACTACGACGCAGCGACCCATGACGTCAATCGCTCGGGCATGCTGGAAGACCTGCAGAACCTGCCGTCCGGCTCGATCGTGGTTCTGCACGCCTGCTGCCACAACCCGACCGGCGTTGACCTGACCCTGGACGACTGGAAAAAAGTCCTGGAGGTCCTGAAGACCAAAGGCCACGTACCGTTCCTCGACATGGCGTATCAGGGCTTTGGCGACGGAATCGACGAAGACGCCGCCGCCGTGCGTCTGTTCGCAGACTCGGGCCTGACCTTCTTTGCCTCCAGCTCGTTCTCCAAGTCGTTCTCGCTGTACGGCGAGCGTGTGGGCGCGCTGTCGATCGTCACCGAATCCAAGGAAGAAACCGCGCGTGTCCTGTCGCAGGTCAAGCGTGTGATCCGCACCAACTATTCGAACCCGCCGACCCATGGTGCAACCATCGTCGCCGCCGTGCTGAACAGCCCTGAGCTGCGTCAGAAGTGGGAAGAAGAGCTGGCCGAAATGCGTTTGCGCATTCGTGCCATGCGTGAAGAGATGACGAACCGTCTGGCGAACAACGCCGCCGGCCAGGATTTCAGCTTCGTGGCGCGTCAGCGTGGGATGTTCTCGTACTCGGGCCTGACCACCGAGCAGGTGCATCGCCTGCGCAACGAGTTCGGGATCTACGCGCTGGACACTGGCCGTATCTGTGTGGCGGCGTTGAACACGCGCAACATCGAGGCCGTGACCCAGGCGATTCTGGCGGTCATTTAAAGAGCAGCTGCAAGCTGCGAGAGGGGAAGCAGATCTGGGTCTGCTTCCCCTTTTTTATGCCTGACGCAAAACACTGTAGGAGCGCGCTTGCCCGCGAAAGCGTAGTTTCAGGCAACCTGCCCTTCACAGACATATCGCCATCGCGGGCAAGCGCGCTCCTACATTTACCCACGTTCATCCAAAGAAAATGCATAGGCTCATGCCCTTACTCACTGCGCCTTCTTGCGATACGCCATCGAATCATCGATGCGCTTGAGGATGTAATCCCCCGCCGCCACGGGTGGGTAAAGGCTGGTCGCCGCATCGATCCCCAGATCACACGGATCCACCACCGCCCCATACGTCGGATCGTAGAACGTGGCAATGGAATACCGCTCATGCCCCGATTTATTGATCACCCGATGCAACGTCGAACGGAAGCGATCATTCGACCACCGCGCCAGCAGATCCCCGACATTGACCACCAGACTCCCCTCAATGGGCGTGGCGTCGATCCAGTTGTTGCTGCCCAGCTCCCGGACCTGCAGACCACCGCTGTTGTCCTGATACAGCAGCGTGATGCAGCCGTAGTCCGTATGCGGTGCAACGCCGAACTGATCGGTCTCGGCCATCGGCGGATGCGGTGGGTAATACACCATTTGCGTGCGCTGCAAGCGCTTGCCGTATTTTGGCTCGAAGAAACCGGGCTCAATCCCCAGCCCTACCGCGACCGCTTTGAGCAGGTCGGCGCCGGCCAGGCCGATTTCTTCGTAATAGGCGTCCAGCGCCATGCGCAACTCCGGCATGAAGTCCGGCCATTGATTCGGGCCACGCAAGGCCTCGCCCGCCAGCACAGAGGGATCGTCTTCCGGGAGTTCAAGCCCCATGCTGAAGAACTCCTTGAAGTCCGGCTTGGTCGCTTCGTACATCAGCGCGCCGCCCAGTGCGTGCCAACCACGATGACGTTTGTTCACCGCCACCTGACGCTTTACGTCCGCCGGATAGGCAAAGAAGGTTTTCGCCGCCGCCATCGCGGTGTCGATCACGGGTTGCGGGACACCGTGGTTGATGATGTAGAAAAACCCGGTTTCGCCGCAGGCCTTGCGAATCGCCTCACCGGCACGCAGGACCGCCGCAGGGTCGCCTTCGCGAACGCCGGCCATGTCGATCAGAGGGAGATGGGTGTGAGCGGTCATGCGAGCTCCTGTCGGTTGAGGGTCGGACAAGCTGTATAGACAGGTGAAGCATTTAGTGTGCCCAACACTGTTCTGCAACGCCCTGTTGCCATGTGGGAGCTGCAGGAGGTTACGACGGTGGCGAAAGCGTCTTGTCTGACACGCCTCACACGCTGCATTCGCCACCGTCGTAACCTCCGGCAGCTCCCACAGGGTTCGGTGTACGCATCAAGACAGTTTCCACACGCCCCAGTACCGGGCAGGCCGGCCTCAATCGGTGCAACTTTTGGTGACAACGCCCTAGCGTTTTTCCTGCAGGAATGATGGCAGCCCAACCGCCAGCTTCCTGCGCTGAACTGGCCTGCATCTTGCGTCAGCTGTCTATACAGCTTCCCCAAGGATTGTCATGCGTCGCTATCACGCCGGTACCGATTTTCTCCGTGCGCACAGCATTGCCGAACTGGCTCACATGGCCCGTCGGCGCCTGCCGCATTTTGCCTGGGAGTATCTGGAAGGCGGCGCCGAAGAAGAGCTGACCCTGGCGCGCAATCGCCAGGCGTTCGCCGAGGTCAGCCTGCTGCCGAGGACGCTGGTTCCCTGGCAGACCCCGGACACACGCCGCACGCTGTTCGAGCGACAACTGGCGCTGCCGATGGCGATTGCACCGACTGGCTACAACGGCATGCTGCACCGCGATGCCGACATTCATCTTGCCCGCGCCGCCACCGAGTGCGGCCTGCCCTTTTCCCTCAGCACCGTTTCGACCCGCTCGATGGAAGAAATCGTCACCGCCGTGCCCGACGTGAACCTGTGGTTTCAGCTGTACAGCATGAGCGACGTCACCGTGCAGGAAGACTTGCTGCAGCGCGCCGAAGCAGTGGGTTGCAAGACCTTACTGCTGACCACCGATGCCGTGCTGCTGGGCAACCGCGAATGGGACAAGCGCAACTTCGCTCGCCCTCGCCAACTGAGCCTGCGCAACAAGCTAGACGTCCTGCGCCACCCGCGCTGGATCAGGCAGGCGCTGTGGCCGCACGGCATGCCGAGCATGGCCAACCTCGACCGCTACCTGCCGGCCGACCAGCGCAATGCTGCCGGCGCCGCACATTTCATCGGTGAAAAGATGGAGAAGCAGCTGAGCTGGGCGTTCCTGGCCCGCTTGCGGGAGCGTTGGCCTCATCGCCTGGTGCTCAAGGGGGTGATGCACCCGCAAGACGCCGAACAGGCCGTGAACCTGGGGCTGGACGGGATTGTGGTAACCAATCACGGCGGTCGGCAACTGGATGGCGTCCCCGCCGCGCTCGATTGCCTGCCCGCCATCGCGGATGTCGCCAAAGGCAAGCTCAGCATTCTCCTCGACAGCGGCATCCGGCGCGGCACCGACGTCCTGAAGGCCTGCGCGCTGGGTGCGGACGCCGTCTTGTTGGGCCGCGCAACACTCTACGGCGTGGCGGTCGGAGGACAGGCCGGCGCCGGCCATGCGCTGGACTTGCTGGCGAACGAACTGCGTCTGGCCCTGACCTTGCTCGGTCAACCAGACCTGAATCAATTGAGCGTCAGCCGCAAGCCTGACGCGACCTTTACCGTGAGTGGATGACATGAGCGACCTGCAACAGACCCTCACCCAGTTACGTGAAGCCTTGGGCGATGCACAGGTGCTGACCGGCGATGCCATCAGCCAGCGGCACTACAGCGACTGGACCCGCCACGCGCCGACCTGCCCGGCCGCGCTGCTCCTGCCCAAAGACACCGAACAGGTCTCAGCCGCCCTGCGCATATGCAACGCCGCCGGGCAATCGGTCGTGCCGCAAGGTGGCATGACTGGCCTGGCAGGCGGCGCGGTGCCCCGCGCCACCGACATCGCGCTGTCGCTGGATCGCCTGCGCGGCATCGAGGAAATCGACACGGCAGCGGCGACGGTCACCGTCAGAGCCGGTACCACGCTGCAGGAAATCCAGCAGGCCGTTGCCGACGCCGGCTACCTGTTTCCGCTGGACCTGGGCGCTCGCGGCTCCTGCCAGATCGGCGGCAATATTGCGACCAATGCGGGCGGCAATGCCGTGATTCGATATGGCATGACCCGCGATCTGGTGCTCGGCCTGGAAGTCGTGCTTGCCGACGGTCGCGTGTTGAACCTGATGAACAAGATGATCAAGAACAACTGCGGCTATGACCTAAAACAGTGCTTCATCGGCAGCGAAGGCACCCTTGGGGTGATTACCCGTGCGGTGTTGAAGATGGCACCTCAGCCGGGGCAGTCCACCACCCTGCTCTGCGCCCTGCCCGATTACGCCAGCGCGGTCGCGTTGTTGCGGCGTATCCAGCGCAGCGCCGGGACGCCGCAGGCGTATGAACTGATGTGGCAGGACTTCTTCCGCATGGGTGTGTCGTGGCTGGAAAACCCGGTCGCGCCGATGCCCGACCATCATCCGCTGTACGTGCTGCTGGAGTCCTCGGCGGCCAGCGACGTGCTGGAACAGACGCTGGAAGCCGCCATCGAGGCGGGTGAAGTTGTCGATGCGATCCTCGCCACGTCACAGACCCAGGCTCGCAGCCTGTGGAAGATCCGCGAAGCCACCGGCGAATTCCCGGTGCGTCTGGCGCCCTTGAATTTCGACATCAGCCTGCCGATCGGTCAGATAGGGGACTTCGCCGACCTGTGCCGTCAACGCCTGGACCAACGCTGGCCCGGTAACCACAGCGTGTATTTCGGCCACATCGGTGACAGCAACCTGCACCTGACCGTGGACTGCCAGTCGCTGCCGCAACCGGCGCCGGTCTACGAAATCGAGGAGCTGGTCTATAGCGCGGTCGGCGAACTGGGTGGCGCAGTCTCCGCTGAACACGGCATCGGTCTGCTCAAGCGCGAGTTTCTTCATCACTCGGTCAGCGACGAAGCGTTGCAGACAATGGCCGAGCTCAAACGCAGTTTCGACCCCAAGGGCATTCTCAATCCGGGGAAAATCTTCGGCTGAAGGCTTGAGTGGTTGTATATACCGGTATGGCACGCTAACTGCAGCACGATCTACCACCTCTGCCCCACATAACGACGACAACACTGCATCTGAAGGAGTTACCCCATGCAACTCGATTCCTGCGTTGGTAAGAAAGTGTTCAGTAAGACGTTCAAAAGCCTGAGCATCGCCGCCGCTCTGGCAGCTTTTGCCTTGGGGGCAGTGCCTCTGGCCGCTCACGCCGACCAACTGGCCGACGTGAAGAAAGCCGGTGAATTGGTGGTCGGTACCGAAATGCAATTCGCCCCGTTCGACTTTCTCGACGCGGGTAAACAGAAAGGCCTGAACGCCGAGCTGTTCGAAGAACTGGGCAAGGAGCTGGGGGTCAAGATCAAGTTCCTCGACCTGCCGTGGCCAAGCGTGCTGCCAGGCCTTGAGGCGAAGAAATTCGACGTGGTCGCCGGCCCGATCATTGTCACCAAAGCCCGTAAAGAGCGTTATCACTTCGTCTCGCCGATTGCCGAAGCCACGGTGGCGCTGATGGTCGGCGCCAAGGACGACAGCATCAAGAAGCCTGAGGACATCGCGGGCAAAACCGTGGGTGCCGGTAAAGGGTCTGCGCAGCTAGAAGAGCTGAAAACCTTCGCCGCGACCCTGCCGGAGAAGGTCACCATTCGCGAGTACGTCGACAATAACCAGGCCTACGCCGACCTGGCGGCCAAGCGCATCGTTGCCGTGGCCAACTCGTTGCCGAACATCTCCTACGTCGCGGCGCAGAAAGCCAATCTGTACAAAGTGGTGCAACCGCCGTTCGGCAAGAAATCCTACTTCGCCTACCTAGGCCGCAAAGATGCCGACGCCGACAGCCTGATCGCAGCACTGGATGCTGCGGTGAACAAGATGCACGCGGACGGCCGTCTGGCGGCGCTGCAGAAGAAATGGCTGGGCGCCGAGATGGACGTGCCGAAGGGTGATTTTGAGCCGACTTGGTAATACCGGCGAAGCTCCCCTGTAGGAGCGCGCTTGCCCGCGATTGCGGTGTGTCAGACATAAATATGGTGCCTGACACACCGCAATCGCGGGCAAGCGCGCTCCTACAAGGTTCGGCGTCTGGGATCTGATTTATACGCTGGAGTCACACCGTGTTCGATTGGCCCTTGCTGCAGCAAAACGCACCGTTACTGCTCGGCGCCCTGTGGGTGACGTTGCAAGTTTCCATCGCCGCGCTGGCGATCGGGTTTGTCATCGGCATCGTTGTCGGCAGCCTGCGGCTGTCGCCGATTCCCCTGTTGCGCCGTCTGGGCGGGGCCTACATTTTCGTGTTCCGTGGCATTCCGCTGCTGGTGCAGTTGCTGTTCATCTATTACTTCCTGCCGCGTATCGGCCTGCCCAATGTCTCGCCCACCGTGGCAGCGATCATTGGCCTGTCGCTGGCGGCCGGCGCCTACACCGCCGAAATCATGCGCGGTGGGTTCCTTGCCATTCCTGGCGGTCAACTGGAAGCGGCGGGCTTGTTGGGCCTGAGCGCGAGCCAGATGCTGATCCGCATCCGCGTGCCCCAGGCCGTGCGCCTGACCCTGCCCGCGCTGGTCAACGAGATGATCCTGCTGATCAAGGCCTCATCGCTGGTGTCCGTCGTCGGCCTGGCCGACCTGACCCGCACCGCGCAGAACCTCGCCGCCAGCGACTACATGTTCGTGCAGGATTACCTGATGCTCGCGGGCTTCTACTGCCTGATCAACATTCCCCTCGCCTACTGCGGCAGCCTCCTTGAACGTCGATTGAAGGAGCAGACGGCATGACCTTCGACCCGACCATCATCACCGATCACCTGGGCGACATCGGCTCGGGCTTTCTGGTCACCCTCGGTACCTGGAGCAGCGGCGTGGTGCTGGGCATCGCGCTGGGCATGCTGATTGCTGTCGCTCAGGTGTTCGGCAACCGCTTGGTGCGGGCGCCGCTGCGGGTGTTCATCGAGCTGATTCGCAGCACGCCGTTTCTGGTGCAACTGTTCCTGGTCTATTACGGCGGGCCCTCGTTCGGGCTGAGCCTTGATCCGATTCCCGCCGGCATCCTGGGGCTGGGCGTGTACGGCAGCGTGTATTTCGCCGAGATCTTTCGCTCCGGGTTCGAGTCGGTGGCACGGGGTCAGCTGGAAGCCGCGGACTGCCTGGGCATCACTCGCCTGCAATGCATCTGGCGCATTCAAGTGCCACAAATGCTGGTGATCATCCTTCCGGCGCTGGTGAACATGATCACCGTGCTGTGCAAGGAAACCGCCGTGCTGTCGATCATCACCATTCCGGAGCTGACGATGGTCCTGACCGGTATCGGCTCGGAGACCTTCGCCTTCGTCGAGACCCTGCTGATGTTGTGCATCGGCTACCTGATCCTGGTGGAAGCCTGCTCGCGGCTGGGCATGCTCCTTGAAACCCGTGTCGGCCGCTTCATGAACAAGCAACCCCGATAAGGAAGCCACCCGATGAACAGCTTCCTGATACCCAGCGGTGCCGCGTCCGCCAGCACACGCGAGAAACAAGGTGAACGCATGAAAACTTCAGCAACAGCCCCTGGCGACCAGCCGACCATTGTGTCGCTGAGCAAAGTGGGCAAAAGCTTTGGCAGCCTGCGCGTGCTTAAGGGCATCGACCTGCAAGTACAGCGCTCGGAAGTGGTGTGCCTGATCGGCCCCTCGGGCTCCGGTAAAAGCACCCTGCTGCGCAGCATGGCCTTCCTCGAGGAATACGACGAAGGCGAGATTCGCATCGAAGGCCAGTTGCTCGGCTGGCAGGACACCGACAGAGGCCGCCGACGCGCGCCGCAATCGCAGATCAATCAGGTGCGTCGAAACGTCGGCATGGTGTTCCAGCAGTTCAACCTGTGGCCGCACATGACCGCCCTCGGCAACGTCTGCGAAGCCTTGCGCCGAGTGCGCAAGCTGTCGGCCGACGAGGCGAACAGGCGCGGGATGGCGATGCTGGAAAAAGTCGGCCTGGCGCAGAAGGCGAATGCCTATCCCGCGCAGTTGTCCGGCGGTCAGCAGCAACGCGTCGCAATTGCCCGGGCGCTGGCGATGGAGCCGCACATCATGCTGTTCGATGAACCGACCTCCGCGCTCGACCCGGAACTGGTGGGCGAAGTGCTGCAGGTGATGAAGACCCTGGCGAAGGAAGGCATGACCATGGTCGTGGTCACCCACGAAATGGGCTTTGCCGCGCAGGTGGCCGATTCGGTGATCTTTCTCGATCAGGGCGAAGTGGTCGCGCGAGGCACGCCGCAACAGATCTTCCACAACGCCGAACAGCCACGGTTGCAGCAGTTTTTGCAGAATTATCTCGACCGCAACGCGTTCTGGCAGGACGGCAAGCAATGATGTGGGCCCGGATGACATACCTGTAGGCGCGATTGAAGGAGGTCAATGATGGACAAGCCAGCGCCACAAGCCCTGTACCGCCAGGCAAAGGACTTTGTGCACGGCAAGCTGGTGTCCGGAGAATGGAAACCTGGCGACCTGATTCCGTCTGAAAACCGTCTGGTGCTGGAACTGGGCATGTCGCGCATGACGGTCAACCGGGCGTTGCGCGAACTGACCGAGGAAGGTCGTCTGTTGAGGGTGTCCGGTGTGGGCACCTTCGTCGCCGAGAGCAAGCCGCAATCGAACTTGCTGCACATCAGCAATATCGCCGATGAGATTCTGGCGCGAGGGCATCGTTATCACTGCCAGGTGCTGCACCTGACGCGGGAATCAGCGTCGATGCCGATCGCCTCGGCGCTCTCACTGCCCACCGGCGCCTCGGTGTTTCACCTGCTCTGCGTGCATTACGAAGAAGATGTGGCGGTGCAACTGGAGGATCGCTACGTCAATCCGCAGACGGCGCCGGACTTTTTGCAGCAACCCTTCGGCGACGCATTGCAGTCAGCGCGCTACCTGCTGCAAATCATCCAGCCGGACGAAATGGAGCACATTGTCGAGGCCAGTCATCCAACCGCAGACGAACTCAAATACCTGCAGATCGACGCCAGCGAGCCCTGTCTGGTGCTGATGCGTCGCACATGGAACAACGGCCGTGTGGTGACCTACGTGCGGCTGGTCCACCCTTCCTCGCGCTACCGTCTCGGCAGCCGCTTGCCGGTGACGGGCGCTTACCGCGACAGTTGATCTGCCTCGTCGATGGCTGGGGACAGCCGGTCAGCAGATTCATCGAACGCCTGCGACGCCTCGCCCTCGAACTGTGTAAGTCCCGGTGATTCGGGCGTACAGAAGAGGTGCATATGGATAACCAACAGAACCAGCAGACCCACGAGCGTCACGACCCCGCCATCGACCCGGACACACCGGACAACCACATGGGTCAGGACAAGGCGGACGCGAACACAACGCCTGAGCAACACCAGGGCGGCGCGCAAAGCCAAAGCAACAATGGCGCGCAGAGCCAGGAAAACAACGGCAATCAGTCGGGCGAAAACAGCTTCACGCCGGATTTCGAGCCCGAGGAACACGAGTCACCTGACAAAACCAAGGAAGAGAACCAGACCGGCGATACGGATCGGGACATTGATACCGCTGGCGGTTAAACAACGCCGATCCCTGTAGGAGCGCGCTTGCCCGCGATTGCGGTATGTCTGTGACGGATGGATCGTCTGACACCACCCAATCGCGAGCAAGCGAAGGCCTCTAGTTGCGATAACCACAGAGTTCCCCCGCCGCCCCTCAAACTCAAGCATTTCCCCATTGCATAGCCCCCTAACAAACCGGCACCATCACGCTTTCGTCTGTGCAGACAGACCCGCCTGCAGTCCCCGGAGCGTTGTCGATAATGGTCCAGCCCACCCCTCAGGATTCCCCGCGCGTCAGCGATAAACTCAGCCCACGCGAATTTCGCGGTATGGTTGCGATTCTGCTTTCCATCGCCCTGGCCACGCTCGACACGGCCATTGCCAACACCGCCCTGCCCGCCATTGCCGCCGACCTCAACGCGTCACCCGCGGCATCGGTGTGGATCATCAACGCCTACCAACTGGCGGCTGTCGCCACGTTGCTGCCGTTAGCGGCGTTGGGCGGCGTGCTGGGGCAGCGCAAGGTCTACCTTGGCGGGTTGATGCTGTTCGTGCTGTCGTCGGCGCTGTGCACGTTCGCCTGGTCGCTGCCCACGCTGACCATCGCCCGTGTGCTGCAAGGCCTGGGTGCCAGCGCGATCATGAGCGTGAATGCTGGCCTGATCAGCTCGATCTTCCCGCGCGAACGCCTCGGCCGCGGGCTGGGCATGAACGCGCTGGTGGTCGGCACGTCGTTTTCCATCGGCCCCACCATCGCCTCGTTGGTGCTGTCGGTGGCCAGTTGGCCGTGGCTGTTCGCGATCAACCTGCCCATCGGTGTGTTCGCCCTGGTATTCGCCTGGAACTCGCTGCCCGCCACCAAACCCGGCAGCCTGACCTTTGACCGGGTGACGGCGATCCTCAACGTCATCACCTTTGGTGCGCTGATCTTCGCCTTGAGCGAGGCGGCTCAACTAGGCTCGATGACCACCGTACTGATCGCCCTGGCGATCTTTCTGGTCAGCGGCGCGGCGATGCTCAAACGCGAGGCCGGGCACCCGGCACCGATGTTTCCGCTGGACCTGCTCAAGCGCCCGATGTTTGCCCTGTCGGCTTTGACTGCCTTTTGCTCCTTCGCCACGCAAGGCCTGGCGTTCGTGTCACTGCCGTTCTTCTTCGAAACCACGCTGGGCCGTGACCCGGTGCAGACCGGTTTCCTGATGACGCCCTGGTCGGTGGTGGTGGCGATGATCGCGCCGTTCGCCGGACGCATGTCCGATCGTTACCCGCCGGGGCTGCTGGGCGGTATCGGTCTGGCGATGCTCTGCTGTGGGATGATTTCGCTGGCGACCATGCCTGCCGACGCCAGCGTGATGTCCATCGGCGCGCGGATGATCCTGTGCGGGATCGGCTTCGGCTTTTTCCAGGCACCCAATCAGAAGGCGCTGATGACCAGCGCCCCGAAAGAACGCTCCAGCGGCGCCAGCGGCACCATCGCCACGGCCCGTTTGATTGGTCAGGCGACCGGCGCGGCCCTGGTGGCGCTGAGTTTCGGGATTTCCAGCACCCACGGCCCGGCGCTGGCACTGAGCATCGGCGCCGGGTTTGCGGCAGTGGGCAGCGTGGCCAGTGGCTTGCGGTTGGTGACCAGGACCAAGGCGAACGCAGCTGGCTGAATCACCCTTCGCTGATCTCTGATAACCCTGTGGGAGTGAGCTTGCTCACGAAAGCGGTGGATCAGCCTATTTGAATGTGACTGAACCGACGCCTTCGTGAGCAAGCTCACTCCCACAGGGATCGGGGTTGTATCCACGGTTCGAAGGTGTCAGTCCCGGCAGGATCAGGCAATCATCCCGGAGAACTGATACATCGCTTTGCCAACCGATGTTCCTAACATGGGCGATCAAGCAACGGCATCTGCCTCGTGAGGGAAACACCATGAGTACGACAAAAACCCTGTTCATCACCGGCGTCAGCAGTGGCTTTGGCAAGGCGCTCGCCACACAGGCACTGGCCGCCGGGCACACGGTCATCGGCACCTTGCGCACCCAGGAAGCACTGGCTGAGTTTGAATCTCAGGCCGAGGGCCGAGCCCATGGGGTGTTGCTGGACGTGACTGAATTCGACGCCATCGACAGCGTGATCAATGACGTCGACACGGCATTCGGCCCGGTGGATGTGCTGGTCAATAACGCCGGCTACGGCCACGAAGGCATTCTGGAAGAATCTTCGCTGGACGAACTGCGTCGTCAGTTCGACGTCAACGTGTTTGGCGCCGTGGCAATCACCAAGGCCTTCGTTCCGCTGTTCCGCCAGCGCCGCAAGGGCCACATTCTCAACATCACCTCCATGGGCGGCTTCATCACCATGCCTGGCATTGCCTACTACAACGGCAGCAAGTTTGCGCTGGAGGGGATTTCCGAATCGCTGGGCAAAGAGCTTAAGCCCTTCAACGTGCACGTCACCGCCGTCGCGCCGGGCGGTTTTCGCACCGACTGGGCAGGCCGCTCGATGCAACGCTCGCCACGGCAGATCGCCGACTACGACGAAACCTTCGACCCGATTCGCAAGGCCCGCGAAGAACGCAGCGGCAAGCAGATCGGTGACCCGGTGAAAGCGGCGAATGCGATGCTCAAGTTGATCGACAGCGAGAACCCGCCTGCGCACCTGTTGCTCGGCAGCGATGCACTGAAACTGGTGCGAGACAAGCTGGCGTTGCTGGAATCAGAGATTGCGGCGTGGGAAGAGGTGACGCGGTCGACGGATGGGTGAAGTCTTGCGGACCTGCGTCTGTTGCCTCGCGGCTAAACCCCGCCCCGACTGAAAATCCGGATCACCTCATCCAGGTGATCCGCCATCGCTTGCCGTGCGGCGACGGGGTTGCGGTCCTGCAACGCCTGAAGGATCAACCGATGCTCGTGCTCCGAGCGGAACGGCATGTCGTCCGACGTGTAATGCGCCTGGAGACGCTGAAACATGCTGCCGTATTGATGACCGAGCAAATGCTGGATCATCAGCGCGTACGCCGGATTCCCGGACGCTTGAGCAATACGAATATGGAACAGCCGGTCGCCCGGATGGGTATGGGAATGTTCGCGGTTATCGTGGGTGTTGCGCTCGAAGGCTTCACGGATCGATTCAAGCTCTTCGTCGCTGGCCTGCTGCGCCGCGAGTGCGGCCGTTTCCGGCTCAATCAGTCGTCGCGCCTGCAACAACGCAAAGGGCGGAATTTCGGCACTGAAATCCACTTCGATGCCCAGTTCAGGATCGAGGTCTTTCCATTGATCGCGGGTTGCCTGCGTCATCACCGGCTCGTCTGACAGCATCTGCACCGGTGGCTCACACACCAACACGCCATTGCCGACGCGCACATCGACCAGCCCGATCACTTCCAGCGCAATCATCGCCTCCCGCACCGACGCACGGCTGACACCCAGCAGCTTGGCCAATTCGCGCTCAGCGGGCAGCCGGCTGCCAGGGGGGAATTCACCGCTGTCGATCAAGGCGCGCAATTGGTCGGCGATCTGGCGATAAAGCCTCTGGTTATCAATCACTTGGATGGGCATTGGCACTCAGCTCAAAAATGAAAACTGCAAATCGACAGCAAAATGACCTTGTTGAGGTCGGATACAAGTGCTAAAAACAGGACCAATGGCCTGACCATTGGACGACTGCAGTGAACGGATCATAGCAAACCTCTGCCGGTTGAGCGTGCTCCGAAACGCAATCCCTGCGCCCTCAATGGCCTGACCTTTAGACCTGACACATCGGTCGTCTTCACAATAAGAACAAGGGATTCAACATGGACCTCACCGGTAAGCGAGTGCTCATCACTGCCGCCGCTCAGGGCATCGGTCAAGCCAGCGTCGAGGCTTACTTGAATGCGGGCGCGGAAGTCTTTGCCGTCGACATCAACGGCGCAGCCCTGGACACCCTCACAGGCGTACACAAACACGTGCTGGACGTCACCGACCACGCGGCCATCGAGCGACTGGCTGCCGAGATCGGCGCGCTGGACGTGCTGTTCAACTGCGCCGGCGTGGTCCACAGCGGCAACATTCTCGAATGCTCCGACAAAGACTGGAGCTTCGCCTTCGACCTTAACGTCACTGCCATGTACAAGATGATCCGCGCATTCCTGCCGGCCATGCTGGCCAACGGCGGCGGCTCGATCATCAACATGTCGTCGGTGGCGTCTGCCATCAAGGGCGTCCCCAACCGTTTCGCCTACTGCGCCAGCAAGGCCGCAGTGATTGGCATCACGCGGTCCGTCGCCGCCGATTTCGTCGGGCAGAACATCCGTTGCAACTGCATCTGCCCCGGTACCGTCGAATCCCCGTCGCTGCGTCAGCGCGTGGCCGAACAGGCCGCCCGCGAGCACCGCGATGAAGCCGAGGTGTACGCCGCGTTTGAGGCACGGCAACCGATGGGGCGTCTCGGCACGCCGCAAGAGATCGCGCAACTGGCGTTATATCTTGGGTCGCCCGCCAGCGGGTTTACTACCGGCACGGCGCAGATCATTGACGGTGGTTGGAGTAACTGAATTTATCCGCGCCTACAGAGGCTGACGCCCCATTCTGACGATTCATTTAAACGAGGACACCCCATGAAACTGCTGCGCTACGGTCAACCCGGCAAAGAACGCCCGGCCCTGCTGGACAAGGACGGCGGCATCCGTGATCTGTCGGAATTCATCGGCGACGTATCGGGTCAGGCCCTGAGCCCGGAAAGCATCGCGAAGCTCAAAGCGCTTGACCCTGCCAGCCTGCCCTTGGTCGACGGCACACCCCGCATCGGCCCTTGCGTGGCACAGGTCGGCAAGTTCATCTGCATCGGCCTGAACTATGCCGACCACGCCGCTGAAACCGGGGCGGACATTCCCAAAGAGCCGATCATTTTCAACAAATGGACCAGCGCCATCGTCGGCCCCAACGACAACGTGGAAATCCCGCGCAACTCGAAAAAAACCGACTGGGAAGTCGAACTCGGCGTAGTCATCGGCAAGGGCGGACGCTACATCGACGAAGCCAATGCGATGGACCATGTGGTCGGCTACTGCGTGATCAACGACGTGTCCGAGCGCGAATTCCAGATCGAGCGTGGCGGCACCTGGGACAAGGGCAAGGGCTGCGACACCTTCGGCCCGATGGGTCCGTGGCTGGTGACCAAGGACGAAATCGCCGACCCGCATCAGCTCAACCTGTGGCTGGAAGTGGACGGCAAGCGTTACCAGAACGGCAGTACCCGCACCATGATTTTCCAGATCCCGAAACTGGTCAGCTACCTCAGCCAGTTCATGAGCCTGCAGCCGGGCGACGTGATTTCCACCGGCACACCGCCGGGCGTGGGTCTGGGTATCAAGCCGGAACCGGTGTTTCTGCGCGCGGGCCAGCGCATGCGTCTGGGCATCGAAGGCCTGGGCGAGCAGGAGCAGCTGACGGTGGATGCCTGATCAGCCATGCGCCGTCGCACTGACGGCGCTGTCTCTGAGGGACTGAGCGTGCTCACGAAGGCGTCGTCCGGGCCGCGGAAAATGCAGCGGGCATAACGACCTCTTCGTGAGCACGCTCACTCACACAGGATGACCGCAGGATCCAAGCTTCACTGCCTCCCAAAAACAATTCCAAAGGGACCCGCCATGACCACCATCACCGCCCTGCGCGTTGAAGACATTCGTTTCCCCACGTCGCAGTCGCTGGACGGCTCCGACGCGATGAACCCCGACCCTGACTACTCGGCGGCGTACGTCATTCTGGAAACCGATCACCCTACCCTGCAAGGCCATGGCCTGACCTTCACCATCGGTCGCGGCAACGAGATCTGCTGCGCGGCGATCAAGGCGCTGTCGGGCGTCATGGTCGGCCTGAAGCTTGAGTGGATCGCCGAAGACATGGGCCGCTTCTGGCGCCACGTCACCAGCGACAGCCAGTTGCGCTGGATCGGCCCGGACAAGGGTGCGATTCACCTGGCGACCGGCGCCGTGGTCAACGCCACCTGGGACCTGTGGGCCAAGTCCGAAGACAAACCGGTGTGGCAACTGGTGGCCGACATGAGCCCCGAGCAACTGGTGCGCTGCATCGATTTTCGCTACATCACCGATTGCATCACCCCGGACGAAGCGCTGGCCTTGCTCCGCGACCGCGCCCAAGGCAAAGCCGAGCGTTTGCAGTCGCTGAAAGCCGAGGGTTATCCCTGCTACACCACGTCGGCCGGATGGTTGGGCTACCCCGACGACAAGCTGCGTCGGCTGTGTCAGGAAGCGGTCGATGGCGGGTTCTCACACATCAAACTGAAGGTCGGTCGCGACCTGCAGGACGACATTCGTCGCGTGCGCATCGCCCGCGAAGTTTTGGGGCCGGACCGTCACCTGATGATCGACGCCAATCAGGTCTGGGAAGTGGACGCCGCCATCGACTGGGTGCGCGAGCTGTCGTTCGCCAAGCCGTGGTTCATTGAAGAACCGACCAGCCCGGACGACGTCGAGGGCCACCGCAAGATCCGTCTCGGTGTCTCCCCGGTCAAAGTGGCGACTGGTGAAATGTGCCAGAACCGCATCGTCTTCAAGCAACTAATCATGCGCGAAGCCATCGACGTGGTGCAGATCGACGCCTGCCGTCTGGGTGGGGTGAACGAGGTGTTGGCCGTGATGCTGATGGCCGCCAAGTACCACCTGCCGGTGTGCCCGCATGCCGGTGGCGTCGGGTTGTGCGAGTACGTGCAGCACCTGTCGATGATCGACTACCTGTGCCTGGCCGGTACTCATGAAGGCCGCGTAGTGGAGTTCGTCGATCACCTGCATGAGCACTTCGAAGATCCGTGCGTGATCCGCGATGCCGCGTACATGCCGCCGACCGCGCCGGGGTTCTCGATCCAGATGAAAGAGGCGTCGCGCAGGCAGTATGCGTATCGCGGGTAACCTTACGCTGCGACGAAAAGACTCAGCGCCCCTGTGGGAGCGAATTCATTCGCGAAAAATCTCTCTGCCGACAGCGATGTTTTGATTCGGACAGCGAATCGCGAATGAATTCGCTCCCACAGGGAGGATAGCGTCGAACCAGCAAGAACGGACGGAGTACAACAACAATGTCGTCCCAAGACTCGAACACTTCGGGAGCCACGTTACGCGTGGACGCCCATCAGCACTTCTGGCGCTACCGTGCGCAGGATTACCCGTGGATCGACGACCGACACGGCGCCCTGCGCCGCGACTTCACGCCAGAAGATCTGAAGCCGCTGCTCGACCAACACGGCATCGCGGGCTGCATCGCCGTGCAGGCGCGGCACAGCCTGGACGAGACCGACACCCTGCTCGCCCTCGCCGCCCGACACCCATGGATCTTCGGCGTGGTCGGCTGGGTCGACCTGCGCGCCCCGGATCTTGAGCGGCAACTGGAACGGCGGGCCGAGTCCGAAAAGCTGGTCGGCCTCCGCCACCTGATTCAGGACGAACCCTCGCCGTCGCTGTTCATGCAAGACCCGGCATTCGCCCGGGGCGTCCGTCTGCTGCAGGCCCGAGGCCTGACGTATGACCTGTTGATCAAGGACGCCGACCTACAGGCCGCCGCTGGCTTCTGCCAACGCCACGATGAACACCCCATCATTCTCGATCATCTCGGCAAACCGGACCTTTCCCAGGAGGACCCGATCGCCTGGGCCGACCGGATCGCGCCGCTCGCCGCCCTGCCCCACGTCAGTTGCAAGTTGTCGGGGTTGATCACTGAAGCCGACTGGCAGCAATGGCGACCCGTCGAGCTGTTGCCGTACTTCTACCTCGCGCTGGAGCTGTTTGGCCCGCAGCGGCTGATGTTTGGCTCCGACTGGCCGGTGTGCCAGGTCGCCGGCACCTACAGCGACGTCCATCGCCTGTTCGAATCCGCCCTTCGCGAACTGTCCGCCGACGAACAGGCGGCGATTCGCGGCGGCAACGCCATTCGCCTTTATGGCCTGCAAGGAAACTGCCCATGAACCTGCATCTGCAAGACAAAGTCATCATCGTCACCGGCGGCGGCTCCGGCATCGGCGCTGCGATTTCCCTGGGGCTGGCCGAAGAAGGCGCGATCCCGGTGATCTTCGCCAACCAGCCGTTGCCCGCCGAGCTCGCGGCCGAGCTGGACAAGCGCCAGCCGCAGAGCCTGTTCCTGCAAGTGGAGCTGCGCGACGAAGCGGGATGTGCTGGCGCCGTGGACAAGGTCCTCGAACGCTTTGGGCGTATCGACGGGCTGGTCAACAACGCTGGGGTCAACGACAACGTCGGACTGGACGCCGGCCGCGGCGCGTTCATCGAGTCGCTGGAAAAGAACCTGATCCACTATTACCTGATGACCCATTTGTGCGTCGACGCGCTCAAGGCGAGCAAAGGCGCCATCGTCAATATCGGCTCGAAAACCGCGCTCACCGGGCAAGGCGGCACCAGCGGCTATACCGCCTCCAAAGGCGCGCAACTGTCGCTGACCCGCGAGTGGGCCGCGTCGTTGCTGGAAGACGGTGTGCGGGTCAACGCGGTGATTCCGGCGGAGGTCATGACCCCGCTGTATGAGCGCTGGATTTCAAGCTTCGACGACCCCAAGGCGAAGCTTGAGAAGATCGTCGAGAAGATCCCGCTTGGCCAACGCATGACCACCCCGACCGAGATCGCCGACAGCGTGCTGTTCCTGCTCTCCTCCCGCGCCTCGCACACCACCGGACAATGGCTGGTGGTGGACGGCGGTTACACCCATCTCGACCGGGCACTGACATGAACCGGCAACGTTTCTGCCTGGCGCTGGACCTGGTCGATGACCCCATGCTCATCGCGGAGTATGAGCGACTGCACCAGCGCATCTGGCCTGAGATCGCCGATCACCTGCGCCGCGTCGGCGTGCTCGACATGCAGATATGGCGGCTCGGTACGCGGCTGTTCATGGTCATGGAAACCACAGCGAGTTTCAGCGTTCAGGCGATGGAAAACGCCTCGGCCGAAAACCCCAAGGTGCAGGAATGGGAAGACCTGATGTGGGCTTTCCAGAAGCCGACGCCGTGGACCGAACCGGGCAACAAATGGCAGCCCATGGCGCGGATTTTCAGCCTGGCGGAACAACCTCGCTAGCGCCATTCGCCAAAAGAGACACAGCCCCCTGTGGGGGCGAATTCATTCGCGAGAGGCCAATGCAGTCAACCCATCTGTAGTGCCTGGGCCATTTTTCGCGAATGAATTCGCTCCCACAGAGGTCGCCTCGACCTGAAACCTGTTGCACCCCAACTACTGACTCGACCGCTTTACGCCCCAACAAAAACAAAAGGAGAGCGTCATGTTGACCAAAGACACGAAAGTCGAATCCCAGGTGTACCGCCCCGCCGTGCCTTCGGTGCGCGTGGCGTTGATGTTGGTGACCAGTCTGTTTTTCCTATGGGGCCTGTCCTATGGCCTGCTGGACGTGTTGAACAAGCACTTCCAGGAGACGTTGCACGTCAGCAAGGCGCAGTCCGGCCTGTTGCAGGCGGCGTATTTCGGTGCGTATTTCATCATCGCTCTGCCCGCCGGTCTGATCATGGACCGCTTCGGTTACAAGGCCGGGATCCTGCTGGGCCTGTGCCTTTACGCTGCGGGTGCACTGCTGTTCATGCCCGCCGCCAATGCCGCGAGCTTCCCGTTTTTCCTGTTCGCGCTGTTCGTCATTGCTCTGGGCCTGGGCTGTCTGGAAACCGCAGCCAACCCCTACGCCACGGTGCTGGGCGACCCGAAAGGCGCCGAGCGTCGCCTGAACCTGGCACAGTCGTTCAACGGGCTCGGCCAGTTCGTCGGTCCGCTGCTCGGCGGTGCGCTGTTCTTCGGCGGCGCCAATGCCGGCAGCGACAACAGCTCCCTGCAGACCACCTACGTGGTGATTGCCGTGATCGTGCTGCTGGTCGCAGCCCTTTTCGCCCGCACCCCCATGCCGGATTTGCGCGAACAGGAATCGAAGATCCAGCGCAGCGACAGTAAAACCCTGTGGCAGCACCGCGAATTCGTCGGTGGCGTGATTACCCAGTTCTTCTACGTGGCCGCGCAAGTGGGCGTCGGCGCGTTCTTCATCAACTATGTCACCGAACACTGGGCCAGCATGACCAGCCAGACCGCCGCTTACCTGCTGTCGGTCGCGATGATCTGCTTCATGTGCGGGCGCTTCTTCAGCACCTGGCTGATGGGCCGTATTCCGGCGCAACGGCTGCTGATGGTCTACGCCTGGGTCAACGTGGCGCTGTGCGCGGTGGTGGTCAGCGGGGTGGAAAGCGTGTCGGTGGTGGCGCTGATCGCAATCTTTTTCTTCATGTCGATCATGTTCCCGACCATCTTCGCCATGGGCGTGAAAAACCTCGGTCCCCACACCAAACGCGGCAGTTCGTTTCTGATCATGGCCATCGTCGGCGGCGCCCTGATGCCGTACTTCATGGGATTGGTGGCGGATCACTTCTCTACAGCGCTGGCGTATCTGCTACCGCTGGGGTGCTTTGTGGTGGTGGCGTTTTATGGACGTAGCGGGTTGCGCAGTCACCCACGTTAACGCAGACCCTGTAGGAGCCGGTTTGGTGCGGGCCGCGTTCGGACGAATGCGGTGGTTCAGCGGCATATTTGGTGACTGAAACACCGCCTTCGCTGCCCTCGTAACCTCGGACGTCTCCTACAGGTACTGCGTCGTTTCGATGATTTGTGGTCGACATCTAACCTGTGGCCGGCTTGCTGGCGAAAGCGTCCCGTCAGCCAGCAAGCCGGCTTCTACAGGTGTTGTCGCAGCGCAGTGGGCTGCGTCAAGACTGGCAGTCAGGCGCTGGGCGACGGGCAGTTCTCGCAATATGCCAGCCCGTTCACCCGATATCGCACGCAGCAGACCCGTCGCTGGCGCTTCAACTCGGCGTGCCCTGCAACCCTGACGTACCGCACGGGTTGGTACAGCCGGTTGCGACGTCCGTCCTGAAGGGTCGGCGCATTGAGCAGGCCGTGGCCATGGCTGAGATCGGCCTGCGGCATGGCGCCGATGAGCGCGCCCAGCAGCCATTCAAGGTAATTGCCGGCGTTGCTCCACAGCACGTTGGGGGACAGCCGCGTGAGGGTGGCGACGGCGTCGATGAAGGGGTGCAGGTGGTCTTCAATCAACCCCTCAAAACGCTGGAAGGCATCGCGCGGTGCGGGCGCCCAGCGCTGGCCGGGATCCGGCAGTTTGAAGCCGAGCGGCATTCCTTGATCGTCCAACATCACCTGGAGTTGTTCGAGCCGCAGCGGCAGGCGGTGTTCGAGTATCAACGATGCTGCCACCACCGGCGGAATCAGTTTGATGAAGTAGTACTTGGACCAGACCGAGGCCAGGCCTCGCCGGTCGCTGTCGGGGTACTGCTGGCCAAAGCGATGCAATACCGAAGTGAACACCTCAGGCGTGAGCAGCGTGCGCAGCGGCATGCCCGGACGCGGGTCGCCCTCCAGCACGAGGACGTCCCGATAGTGCGAAAAATCGGCGATGAACAACGGCGCCAGCGCTGGGATCATCGTCTGACTCCTCCGGCGCGGGCCGCCTGTTCTAAGAAAAGACTAATGAGCCTGACGCTGCGCCAGCACCAGCAACCCCTGCTCCAGTGCAGGGAACAGGCTGTTGTTGAAGTTGTTCCAGCGCAGTTGGAGGATCGTATCGTCCGGCGCAATCGGCGTGTCCAGCACGTCGAAGATGACCTCGCCGGAATCGATGCCGTTGTCGACGTAATGGAACGACGCGCCAGTCATGTTTACCACCGGGATATCGACGGTTTCTCGGGTGTTCCAGTCGATGACCTTCTTGCCCTTGGCGCCGTACAACGCATCGAGGGTGGCGTACGCGCCGCGACGCTCATACGGCGACTCAAGGCGCGTGATGCCGGGGTGAATGTTGACGACACGACGGTGAAAATCCGCACCGGGTCGCACCAGTTCATCGAGGATCACCAGCAGCCCGTCGAGCACCACGATGTCGGCTTCCAGTGCGTGCAGACGCTCGCCCAGACGCCGCTCGAAATCGGACTTGCCCGCTGGACGCTGACCGTCGCCCAGCGGCAACGCGCGATAGGCCGAGGGCACGTTCTCCAGCAGATCATTCACCCGACGACCTTGAACCTTCAGGTCCGCCGGGTAGAACCAGTGCTCGCCCTGCCCCGGCGCGAAACCGTATTCCTTGATGTTTTCCCGGTCACGCGCTGACGCCGGATTGTCGTCGCAGATGACCGCTTCCAGCGAATAATGATCGCCCAGCGGTGTGTCATTGAGCGCCTGGACCAGGTGCTCCAGCGGCGACTTCATGTAGCGCTGCTCGCCGTGGTAATCGACGTATTGACCGGCTTTGTCCGCCGCGGCGTTACGCAGCGACCAGACGTAGACAAGTTTTGCTTTCGGCATGGGTTTCGAACTCATGGAGGAGTGAGGAGCGTGTCGCCATTGACGCCTTCGGCCATGGCGACCACCACTTTTCGCTCACCGCTGAAGGGTTTGCGCGAGTGGGCGACGAGCATGTTGTCAAGCATCAGCACATCGCCGGTTTCCCAGGGGAACACCACTTCGCAGTCATCGAGCACCGCGCGAATTTCCGCCAGCGCGTCCTCTTCCAATGGACTGCCGTCGCCGTAGTACACGTTGCGCGGCAAGCCCTCTTCGCCCACGGTGTCCAGCAGGATTTCCTGCATGTCAGGGTCGAGGTTGGAGAGGTGAAACAGATGCGCCTGGTTGAACCAGACCCAGTCCTTGGTCCGCGGGTGCTGCGCCACGCCCTGCACCCGCTGACGGGTGCGCAGGCCGCCGTCTTCGTTCCAGTCGCACTGGATGCCGCGCTTGCGGCAGTAGGCTTCGACGTCACTGTGACGGTCGGTGTTGAACACCTGTTGCCAGGTCAAATCGAGGCCATTGCCGTAGTTGCGCACGTACATCAGGCGCTTCTCTTCGAAGCGTTTGCGCAGCACCGGGTTGATGCGGCGGAACACCTCACGGCTGTCGGCGATCGGCGTTTCGCCGCCACTGGCAGCGGCCTTGGCGCAGTAGAACCAGATGCGCATTGGCCATTCGTTGGTGTACGCCTGTTCGTTGTGCAGCGGGATCGAGCGGTGCGCGGGGTATTCGGTGGAGGTGTAAACGCCCTTTCCGTCGACCTGGCTTCGGGGCGTGGAGCCGAATTCGTAGTTGAGCAACGGGTGTCCGAACGCCGCCGCGAATCGCTGGAAACCTTCGATGCCGTTACTGGCAAAACCGCTGAACAGGATCGCGCCGTCGCGCTCCAGGGAGTGTTCGACCACGTTGCGCAGGTTCTCGAACGCTGCCGTCAGCGAGGCTTCTGTCTGACCGGGATAGACCCGCAGGGGGAAGCCGGTCTCGAGATGAAGTGGATGTGGCGTAAGCATGCGCATGTTCATGGGCAAGACGCTCCGCAAGCAGGAAAATTGGGGTGATTCAGGCCATGGCCTTGCGCAGGCTCAGTGGACGCATGTCGGTCCAGGTGGCTTCGATGTAGTTGAGGCAGGTTTGTTTGTCGCCTTCGACGCCGACGCTTTTCCAGCCTTCAGGGATGGCTTTGTAGTCGGGCCAGATGGAGTACTGTTCTTCGTGGTTGATGACTACGCGGAATTGGGTGTTTTCGCCGTCAAAGCTCATGGGTGGACCTCGTCGATGTTGATTGGCCGCGTGCAGGGCGGCGTTATCTAGAAGACGATTGAGCGGGCGGGATGATTAGTAATTTTTTTAAAAACAGCGGAGAGCCCGGGACGTTGCGAATCAGCCTACACTCGCGCCACCTTACTGTTGGAGCGACCGGTGTGGCGTCCACCTTGCCCGCGATCTGCAGGCAACCGGCAGTAAACCCTGTGAAAGCAATTTTCCTGACGCGGCCTACAACGCCGACATCAAACGACCGGCTGCTCCAGCTTCACGGTCGGCACCCGATGCCGTCTCGCCGCCCAGACGACGCCGCCTATGAGCAGTGCGATGGCGATGACTTCCATCAGGCCGGGCATTCGTTGGTTGAAGAGAAAGCCGTAAACGCAGGCAAACAGGGTTTCGAAGACAATCATCTGGCCGCTGAGCGAGGTTGCCATCCGGCGCGAGCAGGCGTTCCACAGGCCGTTGGCGAGCCATGAGCCGCACAGCGCGAGGAACAGGCAGACCCAAAAGAAGCTCATCCAGCGACTGTGCTCGACGTTGGCCGGTATCAGGTTCGGGAACAGCATCAGGGCGCCCAACCCGAAGACCACTGCCACCACGCCCGTGACAATGCCCAGCAGGGTTGACCACTCGCTGCTGTTGAATCGGCTGTTCCTGAGATAACGCGCATTGCGCGTGGCGTACCACGACCAGCTGACCACGCCGGAGAAACCGCAGGCCAGGCCCAGCACCTGCGAAGACAACGGAACGTTCGACGACGCTGACGCTGCGTGCTCCAGGCTGATCGCTACGATTCCAAGGAATACCATCAACAATGGCAGCTTGAGCTTTCTGATCGGCAGCGAGCCCGTATCACTGCGCCCCAGAAAGGTGATGGCGACCGGCATCATGCCGTTGATCAACGCGGCAGCCGTGACACCGCTGAGCTGAATCGACGCCCCGAGCAACGCATAATTCAACACGTTTCCGGTCAGGGAAAGACGCAGCAGCATCAGCAGGTCGGTGCGGGTCAGCTTTGAAATCAGACGTGAAGCGAACGGCAAGGCAACGGCCAGGGAAAACAGTCCGTAAATGGCAAACCGAACGCTGCTGATCAGAACGGCGTTGAATTCCGGCAATAACGACGGCCCAACGATGACGCCGCCCCAAATGGCCCCGGCCAGAAGTGCAAACACAATCCCACTGTTCATGACATCGACTCGGCCAGGTGAATGAGGCCGATTCTAACGATGGAAAATCCCGACCACATGCGATAAAAAGTCAGCGACCCATTCCACACAGGCATGTCGAGGAATTTCATCATTAACCGCTACCTGCGCACCTTGCCGCCGCTGGAAACCCTGATCACCTTCGAAGCCGTTGCACGCCACGCCAGCTTTACCGGCGCCGCGTCCGAGCTGTTTCTGACACAGAGCGCTGTCAGCAAGCAGATGCGTACCCTGGAAGACAGCGTCGGCGTTGCGCTGTTCGAGCGCAAACCTCGTGGCGTTGCGCTCACCACGGCAGGCGAAGAACTGCTCGTGACGGTCAACCTCATGCTCACCGCGATGTACCAAAGCGTTACACGGATTCGTAACGTTCATCAGTCCAACGCCGTCTCGGTGCTGGCGACCCACGCCCTCGCGCAGTTCTGGCTGTTTCCCAAGCTCATCGAGTTCAACAAGGCGTGTCCGGACATCGCCGTTCACGTTCACGCCATCAATGAAATGGACGAAGCCAGCCTCAACGATTTCGACCTGGGTCTGCTGTACGGCTCAGGTGAATGGGCCTCACTGAACAGCGATTTCCTGCTGCCTGAAATCGTCTACCCCGCCGCTCACCCTTCGCTCGATGTGTCCGGTATCCAGACACTGGAGGAACTGGCACAAGCGAACCTGATCCAGATCGACACGTCCGCCTGGCATTGCCTGGATTGGGATCAGTGGTTTCACCGCCTGGGCCATGATTATTCGCCGCCAGACCATGCGCCGGTGTTCAACCAACTGACCCTGGCCTTTCGCGCCGTGCAACAAGGCATGGGCATTGGGCTGGCGTGGACATTCATGGGCGACGAGGCCGTGGCCCGAGGCGAACTCCAGCGGGTCACGGCTTTCGAGTGCAGAACGGGGTATGGCGAATTTCTGGTGTCGGTGAAGCATCGCGCGCTGTCCCCGTCCGCCCAGCTGTTCAGGGACTGGCTACTGGCTTCAGCGCAGGCTGAGCTCGTCAGCCCGGCAAACGCCTGAACAGCACACGGCCGAGCGGCACCGGGCACGATGTTCAATTTTCCACGGTGTCGTCCGGAGAACCACGCCGGCGTTCTGCCTTCGCCACCACGTCGGCGCGGGGTGCGTTCCAGCCTCCGCCGAGCGACTTGAAGCAGTCCACGGCGGCGACGGACGCTGCGGACTGCGCGAGCAGCTTCTGCTCCTGCGCCTGCTGCAACCGGTCGTCGGCGTCCAGTACCTCAATGAAACTCACACTGCCCTGCTGAAACGCAGAAAAGGCTGCGGCTCGGGCCTCCGCCAGCGAACGGACCCCGTCCTCAAGGACTGCATTCTGTTTCTCGCTCTGCACCAGCTGGGTCATCGCGTTTTCAACGTCGGCGGTGGCTTGCAGCAGTGTCTGCTGATAGGCCGCCAGCGCCTGGGCATCACGGCCTTTGGCAAATTCGACTTCCGCTTTCACGCGACCGAAGTCGAACAGCCGCCAGCGTAATCCGAAGACTGCCTGTGCCTGATCTGCATCGCCGGACAACAGATTGCCACTGGCATGGGTGGCAGAGCCCAGCAGCGCGCCGATCGAAAACTTGGGGTAATAATCAGCGACCGCCTGGCCGATCCGCGCATTGGAGGCCGCCAATGTGCGTTCTGCGGCAATGACATCGGGGCGGCGACGGAGCATGTCGGCTTGCCCCCCAGCGGTATCGATGCCCAGCGCCACGGGTATCGGTGTCACCTTCGCGAGCTCCTGGTGAAGCGCCCCCGGCATCACGCCGCTGAGCACTTCGAGGGAGTTCATCGTGCTTTCAATCGAGCTGCGCAACGGCGGTACCTGCGCCGACACCGTCGCCAGGACGCCCTCGGCCTGCTTCAACTGAAGTCGGGCAACGACGCCGTTGGCGTATTGCAGTTGCAGCAGCCTGACCAGATCGGTCTGTGTTTTCACCCGGCTTTCGACGACCTGGAGCCGAGCCTGCAACGTACGCAGCTGGATGTAACCACTCGCCGCAGAGGACGTGACAATCAACCTGACGGCGGCCTGTTGCGCGACCGCCGTCTGCTGCTCGGCGTTGGCCGCTTCGAGGCCGCGCCGCAAGCCGCCAAAGATGTCGACCTCCCAGCTCGCACCGGCATCGACCTGATAAAGGCTGCTGTTGCGATCGAAGCCGGGAGAAGCGCTGGCGAGCTGCCCGATCGGGTCCTGAAGCGACTGATGATTCCTGCTCGCCTGCGCGTTCAGATCACCTGACGGCAACAGCGCCGAGCGCGCCCCCGTTGTCATGGCACGCGCCTGGTTGACTCTGGCGACGGCTTGCGCCAGATCGAGGTTCTGCGCCAGCGCACGGTTAACCAGCGTCTCCAGTTCCTTGTCACCGAACCCCGCCCACCAGGTCGTCATGTCGGCGGCGGGCAGGCGGGATACCCGCTGCTCCAGCAGTGGCTGGTTACGGAACGGAGCCTGGGCCGGAAGCTCCGGTGCGTGGTAGTCCGGGCCGACCGCGCACCCCGCCAGAAACACGGCTGGCAAACAGCCTGCGATCCACGCGCTTCGAAAAGGAAAAAGGTTCATGGCAAATCCTGTGATCTCGAGCGGCAATTATTTCCGGGCAAAACTTTTTGTCAACGATTTATTGAAACCGTCACACATAAACCTTACTTCATCCATATAAACCGCATAAAAAAGGACTTAATCAGGGATGATGATGAACATCAATGGTTACGTATTTACAAAACCGTAAACATAAAAGAACATTGCGCCCTGAATTTTTCTGGAGGTCGCCATGTCGATACATCCTGCTGCACTTATCTCCATCACGGCCGCTGCCCTGCTACTGGCTGCCTGCGGCCATCCTCCGGAAAGCGATCCACGCCTCGTCGATCCGGTCGTCGATACCGCCGTCGTTCAGCCCGATCACTCAACGACGCAATCATTTACCGGCGTGGTCGCCGCCAGAGTGCAGAGCGATCTGGGCTTTCGCGTTTCCGGCAAGGTGATTCAGCGCCTGGTCGACGTAGGGCAGCGGGTTCACAAGGGGCAGACCTTGATGAAGATCGACCCGGTCGATCTGAATCTGGCCATCACCAATCAGAAAGGCGCCGTGGCATCGGCCAAAGCCAGGCTGGTGCAGGCGCAGGCTGACGAAGCCCGCCTTCGCAGCCTTGTCGCCGCCGGTGCGATTTCGGCCATGGCCTATGACCAGGCGGTTGCCGCGCTCAACAGCGCCAAGGCACAACTGGATGCCGCCCAGGCGCAGGCAGACGTCGCCGCCAACGCCAGCCAGTACGCAGAACTGAAGGCAGACGTGGATGGGCTGGTCGTCAACACGGCGGCAGAACCCGGCCAGGTGGTTGCAGCTGGGCAGACCGTGGTGGAGCTGGCCAAAGATGGCGCCCGCGAGGCCGCGGTCGAATTGCCTGAAACGCTGAGGCCGGCGCTTGAATCCATCGCGCAGGCGCGCTTGTACGGAACGCCAGTACGCAGTGCGCAAGCCACGCTGCGCGAGCTGTCCGAGGCGGCCAATCCGGTGACCCGAACCTTTTCCGCGCGCTACGTGCTCAGCGACGAACTCAAGAACGCGCCGCTGGGTGCGACGATCAAGGTCACGCTTCAATCCAGCCTGCCCTCGGACACCCCCTCCGTCGCGATCCCCCTGACAGCGCTGCGCAATGGCGGTGAAAAATACAGCGTCTGGGTGATCGATCAGGCGTCGATGACCGTCCAGGAGCACGCGGTGAACGTATTGGCTGTAGGCCTGGAAACCGCACGGGTGGCCGGTGACCTTAAACCCGGTGACACCGTCGTGGCGCTCGGCGCTCACCTGCTGCATGCCAACCAGAAGGTACGCCTGGGCAACACGCTGGCGGTGACGCCATGAGCGGATTCAATCTGTCGGCACTGGCTGTGCGCGAACGTGCCGTCACGCTGTTTCTGATCATCGCAATCACGCTCGCCGGACTTGTAGCCTTCATGAAGCTCGGCCGGGCGGAAGACCCGGCGTTCACCGTGAAGGTGATGACCGTCACGGCCGTCTGGCCGGGTGCGACGGCCGAGGAAATGCAAAACCTGGTGGCAGAGCCTCTTGAGAAGCGCCTGCAAGAGCTCAAATGGTATGACCGGGTCGAGACCATCACGCGTCCGGGCCTGGCGTTGATGACCTTGACGCTGCTCGACGCCACACCGCCCAAACAGGTCCCCGACGAGTTTTATCAGGCCCGCAAGAAGCTGTTCGACGAAACGCGTAAGCTGCCTTCCGGCGTGATGGGCCCCTACGTCAACGATGAATACTCGGATGTCTCGTTCGCGCTGTACGCGTTGAAAGCACCCGGCCTGCCCCACCGTTACCTCACCCGTCAGGCCGAAGAGGTTCGTCAGGATGTGCTGCAAGTCCCTGGCGTGAAGAAAATCGACATTCTGGGCGAGCGTCCCGAACGCATCTTCGTCGAGTTTTCCTATTCGCGGCTGGCGAATCTGGGTGTCAATGCCCAGGACATCTTCGCCCAGTTGCACAATCAGAACGCAATCACGCCCGCAGGCTCCATCGAGGCCAGAGGCCCGCAGGTGTTCGTGCGTCTGGATGGCGCGCTGGACGATCTGGAGAAGATCCGCAACACGCCGATTGCCGCCTCGCAAGGCCGTACGCTGAAGCTGAGCGACGTGGCGGAGGTAAAACGTGGTTATGAGGACCCGGCCACGTTCATCATCCGTCACGACGGTGAAGAAGCCCTGGTGCTCAGCGTCGTCATGAAAGATGGCTGGAACGGACTGGACCTGGGCAAGGCCCTTCAGGCCGAACAACAGAAAATCTCATCGAACCTGCCGCAAGGCATCAGCTTCAGCAAAATCACCGATCAGGCGGTGAACATCACCGAAGCGGTCGACGAATTCATGATCAAGTTCTTCGTGGCGCTGGCGGTGGTCATGGTCGTCAGCCTGCTGAGCCTGGGCTGGCGCGTAGGAATCGTCGTGGCCGCCGCCGTGCCCCTGACCCTGGCTGCGGTACTCATCGTGATGCTGGCGACCGGCCGCGTATTTGACCGCATCACCCTGGGCGCCTTGATTCTGGGTCTGGGCTTGCTGGTCGATGACGCGATCATTGCGATCGAAATCATGGTGGTCAAACTCGAGGAAGGCTACACCCGCATCAAGGCAGCGTCCTACGCCTGGAGCCACACCGCGGCGCCGATGCTGGCGGGCACGCTGGTCACTGTCATCGGCCTGATGCCGGTGGGGTTCGCCCAATCCACCGCAGGAGAATACGCCGGGAATATCTTCTGGATCGTCGGCTTCGCGCTGATCATTTCCTGGATGGTCGCGGTGTTCTTTACGCCGTATCTGGGCGTCAAGCTGCTGCCGGAAATCAAACAGATCGAAGGCGGTCACGACAGGATCTATTCCACGCCCAACTTTCAGCGTCTGCGTCGGTTGATCAGCACTGCGATTCGGCACAAATACTGGGTCGCCGGAGGCGTGTTTGCCTTGTTCGCGCTGGCAATCGTGGGCATGGGCTCGGTCAAACAACAGTTTTTCCCAAGCTCCGACCGTCCCGAGTTATTGGTGGAAGTGCAATTGCCCGAGGGCAGCTCGATCAACGCCACCAGCGAGGCCACGAAAAAAGTCGAGGCATGGATCAGAACCCAGCCCGAAGCGAAGATCGTCACCAGCTACATCGGCCAAGGTGCGCCGCGCTTTTTCCTCTCGTACAACCCGGAGTTGCCCGACCCTTCGTTCGCCAAAATCATTGTACTGACCGAGAACGAAGGCACACGGGACGCCCTGAAACTGCGCCTGCGTGCCCAAGTGGAGAAACAACTGGCGCCGGAAGCACGCGTGCGCGTCTCGCAACTGGTCTTCGGGCCGTACACGCGATTCCCGGTCGAATTTCGCGTGATGGGGCCGGACGCCGACAAAGTGCGTGGCATCGCGCAACAGGTCGCCGAGGTGATGCGCAAGAACCCCGGCATGCGACAGGTGAACACCGACTGGAGCGAAAAACAGCCCACGCTGCATTTCGTCCTCGATCAGGATCGCCTGCAGGTGATGGGACTCACGTCCTCCCAGGCTTCGGAGCAATTGCAGTTCCTGTTGACCGGTATTTCCGTGACCCAAGTGCGTGAAGATATCCGGACCGTCGATGTCATGGCACGCACTCAGGATGAAGACAGGCTCGACCCGGCCCGCATCGAAAACATGACACTGACCAGCAAGAACGGTCAGTTGATTCCGATCAGGCAGATAGGCCACGTCGAGATTCGTGCGGAAGACCCGATTCTCAAACGCCGCAATCGCTTACCGACGATCACCGTGCGCGGTGACATCGACGAGCAGATGCAGCCGCCGCAGGTCTCCATGGAAGTCTATGGGCAGCTTCAGCCGATCATCAGCAACCTCCCGTTGGGGTATCAGATCCAGATCGGCGGCAACATCGAGGAGTCACTGAAAGCGAACAATGCACTGGCGCCGATCTTCCCGGTGATGCTGTTGTTCACCCTGATCGTGATCATTGTCCAGGTGCGCAGTTTCGCCGCGATGGCGATGGTCGTCCTGACGGCCCCGCTGGGGCTGGTCGGGACCGTACCGATCCTGCTGATCTTCCATCAGGCGTTCGGGTTCAATGCCATTCTGGGGTTGATCGGCCTGTCAGGGATTTTGATGCGTAACACGCTGATTCTGATCGGACAGATTCACACCAACGAGGCCGACGGGCTTGACCCCTATCACGCAGCGGTCGAGGCCACCGTGCAACGTGCGCGACCGGTGATTCTGACGGCTGTGGCCGCCGTGCTGGCGTTCATACCGCTGACCTTTTCGGTGTTCTGGGGCTCGATGGCGTTTACGCTGATCGGTGGCACGGCGGTGGGAACCGTCCTGACGCTGTTGTTCCTGCCAGCCCTTTACGCGATCTGGTTCAAGATCAAACCGCCCGCCGCCGGGGCGGAGAAAACGGCGGCTACGCACACTGCAGCGTCTGCCGACGCGGGTTAAGCCCACCGCTCCGGAGGCGTGGTCGCCAGGCGACTGCGTCACCGGGGCTGTTGGCCTACAGCCCTGTCGTGACAGGGCACCGATGCCGCTGACCCGTTGATGTACAATCGCCCCCTTGCGCAACCTACCCAGTCATCAGGCCTATGCGAAGCGAATCCGAACCCGTCATCCTTCCGACCTCCGGTCAACGCGGCCCAGCCGAGCATGACCGTCGAGTGCAAATCATCAACGTGGCCGAGGCCTTGTTTCGTGAGGCCGGCTACCGCAAGACGTCCGTCGCCGACCTCAGCAAAGCCATGGGCATTTCCACGGCGTATATCTATCGTTTCTTCAAATCCAAGCAGGCCATCGGCGAAGCCATCTGCGCGCACACCCTGGAGAAGCTGGACACGCAGCTGCAAGAGATCGTCGACATGGACCTGTCGCCGACACGCCGATTCCGGTTGTTCATGCGCACTGCGTTGAAACTGAGCTACGACCTGTTCGTCATCGAAAGCGCAGTCAACGAGGTGGTGGTCGCCGCAATCGAGGGTGGCTGGTGTACCGCCGCCGGGCACAAGGCACAGATCTACTCGATGCTTGAGCGCATTCTCGAAGATGGCCGTCAGGCCGGTGAGTTCGAGAAGAAGTCCCCGCTCGATGAAGTGGCTGACGGACTGGCAGAAGTCATCATGCCGTACACCAACCCCAGATGCCTGGAGCAACGGACCTGGGAAGAACTGGAACGAGGCATGAACGCAACCACCAACCTGGTGCTGCGCAGCCTCGCCCCGTGATTGAATCGCGGGGGCGTGGCGGGATTCAACTGACAGATGCGGTATGCCTGACACAACCCCATACCTGAATCACTGCAACTGCCCGGCAGCTCGCAAGCCGTGCTCTCATGACCTCGGCAGAATCAAAGGCTGAGCGTCAGCCCGCCACGGCGCTCATGCAAGTCCCCCTACCGTCTCAAGCGTGCAGTGCACGGAAAGCCTGCGTCACCTACCCAGCGGCGCCGCGCTTCACATGCACCCTCCTACAACCCAAAAAGTATTTTGATAATTGATCGAGGGAGCGAACGCTCTCCTTTCGAACCGCGTACGGGCCCCGTTCGCCTGCCGCAGGCCGATGAACTGACGGCGTAACAAGGCCCGCCATTCGCCAGCTCGACCTTTGATCAGGAGAGAGGCAGAACGCTTGATATATCTGATAAGTCAGATAACATCCAGGTCAGCTATTAACGGATGCGTGTCACACAGGACAGCATCCCCATAACCTGTTATCTGACTGGTCAGATAATCCATTCCTATCCTTTCTGGAGGTCCAATGCCTTCTGCACCTGCGCCCTCCCCGCTGCCTCCCCTGACGGGACTGAAGTTTTTCTTGGGTGCTCTGGCCGTCTCACTCGCCACGTTTATGAATGTCCTGGACTCTTCGATCGCGAACGTCGCCATTCCCACCATTTCAGGCAATCTGGGGGTGTCGGTGGATGAAGGCACTTGGGTCATCACGCTGTTCGCAGCCGCGAACGCGATTTCCATTCCGCTCACGGGCTGGCTATCCCAGCGCTTGGGACAAGTGCGTCTATTTGTGGCCGCTATCCTGCTTTTCTCTTTCGCGTCATGGCTGTGCGGGGTCGCGCCCACACTGCCGATACTGCTGGCTGCGAGAGTGCTACAAGGCGTGGCGGCTGGACCGCTCGTGCCTCTGTCGCAGTCACTTTTGCTAGGGACTTTTGCAAAGGACAAGAGCTCCAGTGCGCTCTCGCTCTGGGCCATGACGGCCACGGTCGGCCCCATTGCCGGCCCGGCGCTTGGCGGCTGGATCACTGATAGCTACAGCTGGTCATGGATCTTCTATGTGAACATCCCGGTCGGACTGTTTGCTGCGGGCGTCATATGGGCAATCTACCGTGATCGAGAGATTCCTGGCCGCAGACTGCCGATTGATCTGGTCGGTCTGATTTCACTTATCGCATGGGTGGGATCACTGCAAATCATGCTCGATAAAGGCAAGGATCTGGACTGGTTCAGCTCACCGTTGATCTGCGCTCTTGCAGTATTCGCCTTGGTCAGCTTCCTGTTTTTCCTGATCTGGGAGCTTACCGATGACCGTCCCATCGTTGACTTGCGCCTGTTTACCCGCAGGAATTTTCTGGGTGGGACCGTCGCGATATCGGTGGCCTATGCCGTGTTCTTCGGGAATCTGGTGCTGCTTCCCCAATGGATTCAAGGCTATCTAGGCTACCGCTCCGTGGATGCGGGCCTGGTCACCGCGCCGTTAGGCATATTCGCCGTCATACTCGCGCCAGTGATGGGCAAGATCATGCCAAAGATGGACGCAAGAATACTGGCAACGCTGGCATTTCTAGGCTTCGCTGGGGTATTCCTGATGCGTTCGCATTACACCACTGCCGTCGACGCCTACACCCTGGTGCTTCCGACGTTGCTCCAGGGAATTCCGACAGCGCTGTTCTTCGTGCCGCTGACAGCCATTATTCTTTCAGGCTTGCCCCCGGAAAAAATTCCTGCAGCCGCCGGGTTGTCGAATTTCGTTCGGATCTTTGCCGGCGCAGTAGGGACTTCACTGCTGACCACCGGTTGGAACAATCGCACCATTGCGCACCACGCACGGCTCGCTGAGCAGCTGTCTGTCTACAACCCGACTTTCACCGCGTTCATTTCTTCGCTGCAAAAAGATCTGGGCATGGGCGTTAACCAGGCGCTGGCCTTCGTAGAGACCAAGATGAATGCGCAAGCTGCCATGCTAGGTCTTAACGATATGTTCTGGTTGTCTTCGGTGGTTTTCGTGGCAATCGTTCCACTGATCTGGATAACACGCCCTCAAAAACAGACAGCATCGGCAGCGAACGTTAGTGCACACTAGGCATGACTTTCATTCACGGCTAGCGTGGACGGCACGCTGGCCTGGAACATATGCGGAGGGACCGTGAGCCATTACAACAGACGAAACTTCATGCTTACCCAAAGCGTTGGCTTCACGTTGGCCAAGGCTCGTAACCTGGTGACCGCCGAGATTGACGCTGCTTTGAAAGAGTACGACATCTCCAGCCAACAAATGGGCATTTTGCTTTCGCTTCATCGCGCACTGGCAAAAACCCCGTTTGAACTGTCAACCCTGCTGGGCATTGACACCGGGCTAATGACGCGGACATTGGACAAGCTGGAAGATAAAGGTCTGTTGGAACGTTCACGCAGCGATGACGACCGTCGCATCGTTAATCTGACGCTCACGGAAAAAGGGCAAGCGGTCGCCGCTCATATTCCGGAAATCGTTCCTCCAGTCCTTAACGCCAGGTTGAAGAACTTTACCCGGGAAGAATTCAACGAGTTTCGACGCTTACTCGACAAATTCATCGAACCCTAGAACCCACATTGAAGAAATACCGTTCAGCAATGCGTGAGTCACTCCGTGCCCGCTGCACTTTGCTGCGCGCGCAATGCAGCCTGTACCTGTTCGAACACATAGCTGTTTGAACTATCGCTATTGCCCAACGCAGACTGCTTTTCTTCCGAGCCGTCGGTGTCTATACCGGCAAGGATTTCAGAGAGATTGTGAAAATGCCCCTTGTCCTTTTTGACCGCCGAATTGTCGGAGCTCGTCTGCGCAAGGGCATCACTCAGGGTCTGGTGCTGCACCAGCCACTCGGGGGCCGCTTTTTCTTCCGGGCTCATGTTCTCAAGAAACGCCAGTGCAGCTTTGGCCCGACCAATCGGGTCGTTTGCGTAGGGGTCCGTGAAATTTTTCTGTTGATCCTCAGGCCCACTGTAATAACCGGTGGCCAGACGCTCCTGTTGAGCCATCAGTCCTTTGGCGGCGGCCTGCTCTTCGGCGCTGAATTGACCTCCACCGTTGGTGGCGACGGCGTATAGAGATCGACGATCAAGATTGCCCAATAGCGAGTTACGGTCCGTGTCACTCCCGTCGTAAGGTTTTCCACTGCTTTTCATCAGCGCGTATTTGTCATCCAGACGTGAACGTGCATCGGCGGCGACTTCCGGGAATGACATTCCCTTTGAACTGGAAACCGCGTCAGGTTGCGACACGCCCAGCACCAGGGCGTCGGCTGCCATGCCTGGACGCGCCGGGAAGTAGGCCGTGTAGCTGGCGATGGAACGACTGTAGTGGGTCGACGTACTTGAGAGGGTCACCCAGCCGCTGCTGTCGTCAGTCTGATCAACCGGGTTGGCTTGCAAGGCCGCGCGGGTGACGTTACCCGGAGAGGTCTTGCTCAGCGAGGAATTGGCGTAAGCCGCCAGCGCAGTATTTAAAGTGTTGTTCAGGTTCATTCCGGCTTCCTTAGCGTTGAACATGTAACGGGCAAGAGGCCCCGTGCATGTCGGCACCTCTGCACTGCTGTGATATGCAAAAAGAAAATTAAAACTTCTATGCCATGTACAAGGTTTTTTTGGCACCCGCCTACATCACTTAAGAACAATTGCATCTTAGTCGTTCTGAAAGAACAATAGTTTCTCATGCCCTACATGACGTCTGCCAACTTTCAAAATTGGCCTCTTATTATTTTATTTAATTGGTCTAACGCCGGACGCGCGCAATAAAAAGCCAAGCCGTCTTATTCATTAGAAACATATTTATACCGTTATTAAAATGATCATCAGCATGATCCGAGAGGGGTCGGTCAATCTCGCTGTTTCGATTGCCCGACCGCCGGCGACGCAGAGGGCCTACGCCAGCGTGAGACCGATGCGTGTCAGGAAGGCCGACAATGCATCAGGGTTCTGATGAGGGACTGCAAAGGCGATGTGACCGTCCGGGCGAACCAGATAGACCGCCCGTTCGCTGATGCCATTCACCTTCGCGCGCTCGTTGAACGGGAAGTTCAGGACCGGCAAGCCTAACCGCTCTGCCGCGTGTGCCAATTCAGCCGTGGTTTCGCCGAATAGCTGGACATGCCAGTCCAGCGCAGAATCATGGCCGAAGTTATCGCCGGTCCAGGGCATACGGTCGCCTCCGTGGAGATCACCTGCATGCCCCTCGCTGATGGCACTGTCCCGGTATTTGATCCGGGTCTGCGAGAGCGTCTGGAACAGCGTCTTGCGGAAGCTGATGAGATGACTGAGCGCCGGCGCCAGATGAGGCATCATCCAGTTGCGCAAGAATTTGCTGCGCCAGCCCTCTCCTACCATGCCCTCAAAGGCCTTGTCAGTGGTTTCGACCAGCTTGCGAGCGAACGCAATTCGTTCTGTTTCATAGCTGTCGAGCAAGTCCTCGCGGGCCCGGCCCTGGACAACGTCCGCCAGCTTCCAGGCGAGGTTGACGGCATCGCCGATGCCGGTGTTCATGCCCTGGCCGCCAGCCGGGCTGTGAAGATGGCCGGCGTCACCGAGCAGAAAAGCACGATTGACCCGCAAATGTTCAGCCACGCGATGATGCACGCGGTAGGTGGACAGCCAGTTGGCCTTACCCACCGTAATACCCAGCATGGCTTCAACCGAAGGTCGCAGGTCTTCAAACGTGATTCCTTCATGCCCTTCAAGCTCGGGTGGAACGATACCAATCAAGCGCTGCATTCCGCTGCTGCGAACCGGGGCCATGAGCACCAGGTTATGTTTGGCGGTATGCAGGTAGACGTTCGTACTCGGCGGTCCCGTTACGGACACGTCCGCCACGTAAAACAACTGGTTGTAAGTACCGCCCGGGAAGCCAACCTCAAGTTGCTTACGCACCACACTGCGCGCGCCCTCACATCCGCAGAGGTAGCGTGCCTCACAGATTTCCTCCACGCCATCCCTGATCAGGGTGGCACGCACAAGATCCGGGTGCTGTTCAAAGCGCTGCAAGGCCACGCCTCGCTCCACTTCGACGCCCAGTGCTTTCAGTTGCTCGACGAGGAAGTGCTCGTGATCATCCTGCGGGAACGACAACACGAAGGGGTAAGGCGTAATGTCCTTTCCGGCGTCCCCCCAGTGCAGACTGGCGATATCCCTGCCTTCTTCGCTGTAATGGATGCTGTCGATTGGGATCCCGCGCTCGATCAGTTGCTCAGCCAGGCCAAGCTGTTGGTAGAACTCGAGCGTGCGGGCCTGAACCACCATCGCGCGCGATGCCTGCCCTGGACCGCTGTTGGGGTCAATGATGCGAAACGCGACGCCCATGCGTGCCAGGCGCAATGCAAGGGACAAACCCGTGGGGCCCGCCCCTGCGATCAAAATGTCAGTGTTTTTCATAAAGCCTCAAAGTTACGACGGATGTATTGATTCGTTCAGTCGGTCAAGTGCTGCTCCCCGTGACATTCCGGCTGGCAACCGGGCGTCAATTCCTGGGCCAGCCACCGCCCAGTGCACGATACAAACGAACTCTGTCGATCGCGGCGTCGGTGGCGCTGTCCACCAGATCGGTCTGGGTGGCAAGCAGGGCCCGTTGAACCGTCAGCACGTTGATGAAATCGGTGGCCCCCTGGTTGTAGCGATCCTGCGCAGTGCTCAGGGCCAACGTGTTCTGGCGCACAGCTTCCTCGAGCGCCGCGTGATGCTGTTGCTCCGCGGCGTAATCGCTCATCGCGTTATCCACTTCATGCCATGCAGCGAGGACCACCTTTTGATAATTCAATGCGGCTTCCTGCTCTTGGCGTTTGCGCAACTCCAGGGTGCCCGTCAGGCGCCCGCCCTGAAAAATGGGCAAATACAGACTGGGGCCATAGGACCACTGGCGCGAATTCCATGCCCCGAGGTCCGATCCGTTGAGCGCCTGGAAGCCTAGACTGGCCCCCAAACTGACCCTCGGATAGAAATCGGCCTTGGCAACACCGATCGCCGCAGTCGCGCGATGCAATGCCGCTTCGCTCTGTTGAATGTCCGGCCGGCGATGAGCCAGCTCGGAGGGAAGACCTACTGGCACATCGGGTGCAGGGTGAGGGATATCCTTGGTGGCCTGCAGCTCGTCACTGAGCGCTCGAGGCGGCGCGCCGAGCAGAAAGCTCAGTGCATTGACCAGCCTTTCTTCGTGCGCGCGCAGCACGGGAATGGTCGCCTCGATCGTCGCGACCTGAGCAGCGGAGTTGGCGGTATCGAGGTTGGTGGTGACGCCATTATCGAACCGGCTCTGGGTCAACCGGGCGCTCTGCCGGGCAATGTCCAGGTTCTGTCGCGCCACTGCCAGCCGGGCCTGAATACCGCGCAACTGGATATAGTCGGTCGCGGTTTCGGCCGCAATGCTCAGCAGGACGCCGTCGCGCTGGGCTTCAGTGAGCTGGATGTCGGCGTCGGCCATTTCGACGTTACGCCGCACATGCCCCCACAGATCGAGTTCCCAACTGGCGTCAACCGTGGCATTCCAGACTTCGTAGGGCGCCCTGCCGTTGAGGTTTGACGGGTCAACAAGCCCCTTGGCACTGCTGCGCTCACGCTGATAACTGCCACCGGTGCTGATGCCAGGGTACTGCTGACTGCCGGTGACCTGGCGCATCACCCGACTCTGCTCCAGGCGGTTACTCGCTGTGCGCACGTCCAGATTCGACTGCGCGGCGCGCTCTACCAATGAGGTGAGCTGGGCATCACCCAACTGCTGCCACCAATGAGTATCGACGACCGCACCGACGGTGGTACCGGTCCGTGCGGGGGCTGACCAGCTATCGGACAATTGCGACTGCGGCTCGTTAAAGTCAGGTCCGACCGTGCAGGCCGCCACGCTGGCCAGCGCCAGCACTAACAATGCGCGTCTCATCTCATAGCTCCTGAGCGGTGTCGACGCTCACCACCACCGACATGCCGACCCGCAACCTGTCCAGATCCGCCTGATCCTCATCGAAGACGATCTTGACGGGGATGCGCTGAGTCACTTTGGTGAAGTTACCGGTGGCGTTGTCGGGTGCAATCTCCGAAAACGACACACCGCTGGCAGGCGCCACACTCTCGATATGCCCGCTAAAGTGGTGGCCGGCGAAACTGTCCACACGGATATCCACCCGCTGATTCTGGCGCATGTGCTTGAGCTGAGTTTCGCGGAAATTCGCGACCAGGAACGCCTTGTGCAGAGGCACGACGGCCAGCAACGGACGCCCTCGAGAGACATAGGCGCCGACGCGAACCGAGCGCTGGCCCACCATGCCGTCCTGCGGCGCTGTTATTTTGGTGTAGGACAGATTGAGGTCTGCCTGATCCAGGGCCGCCTGCTCTTTGGACAAGGTGGCCTTGGCGATATCGAGCCGAGCCTTCAACACATCCAGCGTCCTCAGCGCAGCGACACGAGACGCCTCGTCGCGATCGCGGCCTGCCTGCAGGCTCGACAGCTCCGACTCAGCCTTTTGCCGTTCCTGCTGCGTACCCGCACCCGAGTTGGACAGATTCTGATAACGCTGGGCGTTGGCCTGAGCGAATTTCAGCGACGCTGCCGTGGCGCGCGTCGTAGCGGCCGCTTGATCGATCACTGCCGCCTGGCGCTCGATGCTCGCGCCCAGGTTTTTGAGCTCGGCCTGCGCCGCTTGAACGTTGGCCGCAGCGGCAGCCCTTGCCGCGACAAAATCGCGATCGTCGAGTTCTGCCAGTAACTGCCCGGCCTTGACCGACTGGTTATCTTCCACAGCGACCACTGTCACCTGCCCGGAAACCCGTGGGGCCACGAAAACCGAGTCGGCATGGATATACGCGTCGTCGGTTGTCTCCACCGATCCACTGCTCAAGAGACGATAACCGCCATACAGGGCGCAGACCGCCACCGTTGCGGCGATGAGAGAGAATGCAGTTCTATGTTTCATGGCGTTACCGGAGGTTGCGGTGGATAGGCTCGTTTAGGGAGGGTCAGCAGGATCAATAACAACAACGCGATGACCAGCAGCAGTGCCAGAAACGCATCGCTGAAACTCAACACGAACGCTTGTTCCCGGAGCCGTTCGGCAAGCTCCAGAATCGCGCTCTGGTCAAGCGGCGCCGGCAATGTTGGTTGGCGGGAAGCAAAACTGTTCAGCAAGACGTTCGAATGAAAATGTTCTCGCTGGGTTAGAAAATTCTCGACCAACGATCCGGCGATGACGGCCGCCATACCGCGCAGGGCGTTGACCATGGCAGACGCGAAAGGCCCCTCCATCGGCGCGATCACGCCAGTTGCGTTCATCAGTAACGGCACCACTACCATTGGCTGACCAAACGCATGCAGCGCCTGCAACACGTAAAAGTCTTCTCTTATCCACTCGCTGGTCACCGCCGACCCGCCGATGCAGGCGCACGTCAGCAAGCACAGTCCCGCTGCCAAGACATAGCGCGAATCGACCCAACGATGGTTGATCACAAAGGCGACCAGTGGCGCAAGTACCAACTGCGGCACCGCGATGAGCAAGGCGATGGGCATGATCTGCAACGGACGATAGTGCTGAATTTCGCTGAGATAAGCGGCCGGGATCGCGCTGCCTGCGGTGGCAACGACGACGAACAGACACAACGTCAGGATTCCGTAGGCGAAGTTACGCCGCTCCAGCAATTGCAACTTGAATAGCGGTAAAGGGTGATACCACTCATTGACCAGAAACAGAGGAAGGCATATCGCAACGCCCAAGAGCAGGACCACGATCAAGTCCGAGTTCAGCCAGTCCAGACGTTCGCCTTGGGTGAGGGCGACTACCAGCATCGAGATCCAGCCCATTCCCAGCAGTGCACCTTTCCAGTCTGCTTGTTTGATGCGCTCCAGGCGCAACGGATCCTGGGGCAAGCCATAGGAAATGAGCGCCGCCGCCACGAATCCCGCGGGCACGATCTGCCAGAACACCAGCTTCCAGTCACTGTCCTCGGTCCATAACGCGGAGAGAGGAATTGCCAGGTTGGGACCGAACGTGGCGGTCAACGCATAGGCAGACAGACCGTAAAGCTTGATATTCCAAGGGAGGAATCGCAGTGCGACGGTCATCAGCAGCGGTGGCAGCGCTCCCCCCGCCAGCCCTTGGAGCACCCGCAAGGTCAGCAGGGTTTCCAGGTTTGGAGAGAATGGAATGGCGACGCCCAGCAGCGCGAACGCCACCGTGGCAACGATCGCAAAACGGCGGATCGAAAACGTGATCGCCAGCCAGGGCGAAATCAGCATGGCGGACACTTCAGCCGCAGAATAGGCTGTGCTGACCCACGTGCCCTCATCATGACCCAGACCAAATACACCCAAGGTGTCGATCAGGGTGATTTCAGTGACCCGGTCATTGATCCCTGATGAAAGAGCGGCAATCAGTACCCCTACCAAACCGATGGCAAGGCGCCAGCCAAACGGTGCGGGCGTTGGTGGGGCTGTGGTTGGCGACACATCAGTCTCCTGAAGATGACATTAGTACGGGGGCCGGCGCTTAACCTGGGCTAGAATTTATCTACAACTGAATATTCCGGTACACTGTACCGCTCTACGATACGAGAGGCAAGATACATGACAGATTCGTCGTCGGGTCGCAGCGCCATACAAGTCATCACCAGGGCGGCCGCCATCCTTCGCTGCCTGGAGAGCGAACCGCATGGTTTGAGTCTAGGTGCCATAGCCAAACGTATTGAGCTGCCACGCTCTACGGTTCAGCGCCTGGTGGATGCTCTGGTGATTGAGGAGTTACTGGAGTTGCATGGCGCAGGCGGCGTGTGCCTTGGCCCGGCCCTGATGAGACTTGCCTCTCAAAGCCATGTCGATATCACGCAACAAGCTCGCCCTTTCCTCGAAAAACTGGCGCAAATGACGGGCGAAACGGCAGTGCTTGAGACGGCCAACGGCGATAACCTGCTGATCTTGCATTCGGTGGTATCCGGTCAAGCCCTGCGCGTATCGCCCGTCGCAGGCAACATGTTCAGTATTTACGCCACGTCCGGCGGCAAGATTCTGTTGTCGAGGATGGATGATGACGCGGTCATCCGACTGATCGGTCCGCAGCTCAAACCGTTGACCAGCCACACACCCACGCTGAACCAGTTGCTGGCCCAGTTGAAACTGATCCGCAAGGAAGGCTTCGCTTATGATTTTGACGAGCACACACCCGGCGTAGGCGCTGTGGCAGTCGGGCTGGAAACGCCTCAAGGAAGTTATGCCATCGATGTGGTCGGCCCCGTCTGGCGTCTGCAAGCCGCTATGGAAAGTATCAAGGAGGCCTTGCTGACCTGCCAGGATGGCTTAAACAAGGCATTGCGTGGCGTCAGTTGACGCTGCCCGGCCGATGTTGCTCACGGTCTGCCGCTCATGCGGCGCTTCCAACAGGCAGCAATTCCTCGGCCCGGTGGCCCTGTCTGGATGGATCGGTAAGGACAGGCGCTACGGCATCTACAGCGTGTTGCCCTGGCCCCCGCGATTTGATACGAATCACTGCAACCAGGCCACGTCGAAGAAGCCGTGGAGTCTGGCGCTCAAGTGTATTCGGCAAGCGTGGCGAAGTCTGAGCGAGGTACTGCATCGGCAAACAGTCATTACCCGATGATTGCTAAAAAGCATTCCATGACTAGGGTGATGGCGAACTGTAAGGTGCCGCAGGCGACTTTGTAACGCCAGGCTGCTCTTGCATCTGGAACCGTCACGGCGAATCGTTTAGAAGGGTTTCAGCCCACTCGCCTGTATCGCTGCCCGTCCCTGTGAAGACTTCATGTAGTCGAGCAACGCGTCGGCTTGCAGAGGATGGGGGCTGTTATTCATTACTGCGCCTGAATACAAGACCATCTGCTGCACGTTGTCGGGGATCAACCCCACAATATCAATGCCGGGTGCCGCTTTGAGTTCACTCAACTGCTGAAACCCCAACTGAACATCACCGCGAGCCACAGCATTGCCGACGGGCTCGGCGGAGATGGCCCTGCTTTTAAGCACAAAATTCTGATCAAGCTCCATCCGCGGGAACAGCCAATGGGAAAGGTACATGCCCGTGGGACTGTTGGCGTACGCGACAGACTCGGCGTTCATCAGCGCCTCGCGCAAGTCATCAACGGTATCAATACTGGGCTTCTGAGCGCCGTCCCTTACCGCCATGGCGATCAGTGACTGCCCGAGATCAACACGGGTGGCCGGATCTACGCGCCGCTGGGCGACCAATCTGTCCATGGAAGCCCTGTCGGTCAGCACCAGGTCAAACGCTTCGGGACTGGGCTCTTGCTCAACAGTATCTGCCAGCGTTAAGCCAGCGGGTGGCGCCTTGACGATGTCCAGGTGGATTGCGCGACCTTTTTCGTAGTCCGGAGCGATGGCCTGAGCCGCACCGATGAAACCGCTGGAGCAGAGCAACCTCAGTGTCACTGGACGATCTGCGGGCTTATCGGCGGCGTGACTCAGGCTGGCGAAAAAAAAAATGCAGGTCAGTAAAAGTGGTCTGAAGCACGGGTGCATGGCAGGCAATTCCTCGTCTGGAAAGCCTCCACGCTAAAGCAGCGTTCGCCCTCCCCCGTGTTAACCCGCGTTAAGAAAAATTTACTTTAACGGACAAACGTACCGGCTCACCTTGCACCTGTCGTTAGAATGTCCGCCCCCAACTCTGGAGTTCAGAATGAATCGTGCGTTAGTCATCGAGGACGACGAAGTCACCGCACACGCCATCATGACCGAGCTTGACGCCCATGGCTTTCAAGCTCAGTGGGCGGACAACGGACGTGACGGTCTTGCGTTGGCCATCGCAGGAGGCCATGACGTCATTACCCTGGATCGCATGCTGCCCGATTTTGACGGACTGACGATCGTCAGCACGCTGCGCCAATTGTCCATTCAGACCCCGGTGCTGATGATCAGCGCCCTGTCGGACGTGGACGAACGGGTTCGAGGTCTGCGCTCGGGTGGCGACGACTACCTGACCAAACCGTTCTCGATGATCGAAATGATTGCGCGCCTTGAGGTGCTGCTTCGTGACCCTGCGCCCGGCGAAACGGAACATTGCCTGCGCTTCGGCGGGCTGCAGATGAACCTGATTGCCCAATCGGTGACGCTTGAAGGTCAGGCAATCGCGCTGCTTCCCACCGAATTCAAACTGTTGACCTACCTGATGCGCAACGCCGGGCAACTGGTCACGCGCACCATGCTGTTCCAGGAGGTCTGGGGTTATCACTTCGATCCCGGCACCAACATCATCGAGGTCCATCTCGCGCGCTTGCGTAAAAAAATAGAAGGACCGGGCGCGCCCGCCATCCAGACGATTCGTGGGTCAGGCTATGTCCTCGTCGACAAAGACTGAACGCTGGCGGTCAAGCGGAAGCCGTCTGATCGGTCTGTATGCGTTGTTTTTCGTGGCCTGGGGTGCCGTTTTCACCGGTGTACTGTACTGGGAGATCACGCGCTATCTGGGCACCGTGGCCGAGCGAACGCTGATGCAACGCGCGCATTACTATCAAAAAGTGAGCGATGCGGCGCTGGTGGCCGAGTTGGCCGGGAGCGAGGTCTATTCCACGCCGGGAATCGACGCCTACGGGTTGTTCGAAGCCAATGGCGCGCACCTGACCGGTGACCTGCTCAAATTACGCTCCAACCTCCCCGACGATGGTCAGGTGCATTATCTGGAGCGCGGTTTAAGCATTGCGTTGCCCAATGAAGAAACCCGCAGCAGTTATGCGCTGCGGCTTGATCGCGCTGATGGGAGGATCCTGATCCTCGCACGCGACGGAGGCTCGATCTCCGCCGTGGGAGGCATTATTGGGCAGGCGTTGTTCTGGGGGTTGTCGCTGACGCTGGTCCCGGGGCTGATCGGCTGGCGCCTGTTGCGAAGACGCCCCATCAGGCGCGTGGAGCGGTTGCAGCGCAGCACGGAGCGCATCGTTTCGGGCAACCTGCGTGAGCGGCTACCGCTCTCAGCCCGCCGCGATGAACTCGACATGCTAGCCAACGCGGTCAACACCATGCTCGAACACATCGAGCAACTGATGCTGGAAGTCAAAGGTGTGTGTGACGGCATTGCGCATGACCTGCGAACCCCACTGACCAGACTAAGGGCCCGCCTGTATCAACTGCAAAAACTGCCGCTGCAGCAGGTCCATGTCGATACGCTGAACCTGGCACTGGAAGAAAGCGAATCCATCATGTCGCGCTTTCAAGGCCTGCTTCGGATTTCTGAGCTGGAGGACACCCGACGGCGCTCGGCCTTTGAAGCCTTTCAGCCTGAGCGGCTGTTACAGCAGGCTCATGAGTTTTATGAACCGCTTGCCCATGAGAAACACCAGGAATTGATCCTGCAGACGCCTGATGACTGTCCATTGCTGCAGGGGGATACCGCTCTGCTGTTCGAGGCGATGGTGAACCTGATGGACAACGCGATCAAGTTCACTCAACCGGGAGGCCACATCTGCCTGCGCTGCGTGCGAAAGGAGCACAGCCTGAATATCGAAGTGCTGGACAACGGCCCAGGCATCCCGCGCGAGGAACGCAACAGCGTGACCCGACGTCTCTACCGCGGCGACCAGTCCCGGCAGCAACCGGGCAACGGACTCGGTTTGTCGCTGGTGGCTGCGATTGCGCGACTCCATGGGTTTGGACTGAAAATCGAAGCAGGCGTCGATGGACGCGGTACCCGGGTGACACTCGAATGCCCTCTGCATAATGCACGGCACGGCGCTTCTTAAACTTTTCTTAACCGTGCTTAATTGGTCGCTGTTTTTGCGCTGATCTAGGTTGTCGCACCTCGCTTCCAACCAAGGCTTTCTGTTCGTGAAACACCTGACCCCACGGCTCGTCCTGACTCTTGCGTTGACTCACTGGCCGACAGTGTTCGCCGCTCCCGTACCCTCAGGTCCCATGACGCCTTCGGCGCCTCAGCTTCACGCAAAATCCTGGGTGCTGATGGATGCTGGCACCGGGGACGTGATCACCAGCCATGATGCAAATGAACACCTGCCCCCTGCCAGCCTGACCAAATTGATGACGGTTTACGTCGCGACCAACGAGATCCAGGGCGGCCGGTTGCGTTCCGACGATGAAGTCACCATCAGTGAAAACGCATGGCACACCGAGGGGTCACGCATGTTCCTCGATCCGCGAAGCAAGGTGGCCGTCCATGACCTGTTGCGCGGGATCGTCATCGACTCGGGCAATGACGCCAGCGTCGCACTCGCCGAGCACATCGCCGGCGATGAAAACAGTTTCGCCGGGTTGATGAACGCCACAGCAAAGCGGCTGGGGCTCGACGACACGCACTTCCTGAACCCGACCGGCCTGCCCGCCCCAGATCATTATTCTTCAGCGCTGGACATGGCGAAGCTTGCTCGGGCGATCATCAACGACGAGTCCGCTTATTACCCGCTGTATAAACAAAAGCACTTCACCTGGAACGGGATACGCCAACCCAATCGCAATCTGCTGTTGTGGCGGGACGAGTCCGTGGACGGCCTGAAAACCGGACATACCGAGGCAGCGGGCTACTGCATGGTCACCTCTGCCCTGCGCGACGGCCATCGATTGATCACGGCAGTATTTGGCTCCACCTCGATGAAAAATCGAGCCAATGACGCTGAAAAACTGCTGAGCTACGGCTTTCGCTTCTTCGACTCCCAGACGTATGTGAAGGCGGCTCAGGTCCTGTCCAACCCGATGCTCTGGAAAGGTGAAGACCGAACGCTGCCCGTAGGGTCGCTGGATGATATCGCCCTGACCCTGCCAAAAGACCGGAATCGCAAGGTCGATGTTCGCGTCAACATCGACCACCCTCTCGTCGCCCCCATTGCCATGGGCACCGTGGTTGGCAGCCTTGATCTGTACGACGGCGACAAGAAACTGGTGACGAGGCCACTGATTGCGCTGGAAGAAGCGCCTGCGGGCGGCTGGTGGAAGCGTACCTGGGACAGCCTGCGGTTGTTCTTTCTGAACATGTTCGCAACAGAGGACGCCACCGTAGCATGACGTTCCGCCGCCGCTCCCAGTTCAAGCAGCACGGGCGCGGCGATGGAGCGGGTGATGATGGAGTGGGGAATGGTCGAGATGCCCATTCCCAGTACCAGGCAGGATGCAGCAAGTTGACAGCCAATCTGTGAGGTGATGTTTCCCAAACCACCGTTAAAGAGCGATGTGACCGGACCGCAATGCTCTAGCGGGGCATCGTGCGAGCCAGCGAAAGGAGCTGATCCTTCTCATATTGCAGTAGCAATGTGGCGTCCGCACGGACAAGTAGAAGATCCGCGTGCTTGATGCAGGCCTGTCGAAACAGCTCGGGGTTTATCTGAGAAAGACTGATAAGCGCCTTGAGGAGTCGAATATTGACTTCCAGCAAACCTGCACCGTCTCTGCTGATCGGCGAAAAGAAATCATCGAACAGATCCTCGACCGTAAGGCCTCGCAAATAGACTAAGTCACAGCCTGGATCATGCTCCGGAGTTGAACGCTGCGGCCTGCCCCAGCAGGTCAATGTCCGGACGCCCCGCCCTATCACATCAATCGCCGTGCCCGGGTCGTTTACGGCTGGAGACAAAGCGCGGGATGCAATTTCCGAGAGCACAGAGAGCCCAAACCGGGGATCGTGCTCAAACGTCCTCCTGACGTCTATCGTCAACGCCGCCAAGACCTTGTCTGCGGCCACGCTACCTTCAGAAATGCTCTCCCCGCTTACCGCAACGATATGGACCAAAGGCATCCCCACATGAACAAAACTCCCGGGAAGTATCTCCAGATAGAGCCGGACAGAGTGCTCCTTGGCGATAAGCCCTAACGCCTTTACATCGATATGCTGGACATACCCGGTTTGATCGCTGGACAAGGTTCGTGAAGAGGTGGGAAGCACACGATCAGGCGGATAAGCGACGCCGCCTAAATAGGGCCACTGAACTCGCTGGTTAATGGCTTCGATCACAGCGTTTTCTACACGGTCAATGGTTTCGCCTACCCTACCGAGCTTTGAAAGGTGGTCGATCCATCGCAGCAAGGTGTAAACAATGAGGATTACGACCGCTATCGTCACCGCAAACAAAAGGACTCGGCCTTGGGTTCCGTAGGCGCCTGTGCTTAACGCAATGATGCCGACCAGACTGAACAGAAATGAGCCGATGAACGTAGCCAGCGCATTTTGCGTAGTAGTGTCCTGCATCACGAGAGTCGTCGCACGGGGTGTCACCCCGCTGCTGGCAGCACTGTACGCGCCGACCATGGTGCTCAAAGAAAACGTGGTGACCGCCAGCATGCTCGATGCAATGATCCCCAAAATCTTGTCCACCGCATCAGCGCCGATGCGCGCAGACAGGGATTCGGGGATGAAGTCCTTGAAGACCACCGCAACCAATGCCGTGGCAACCCCAAGCAGTGAAAACAGGGACGCTCTGAACCACAGCCGTTTGGTCAGTTGACTCGTGATCCAACGCCAACGCGCAGTCATGTGAAGTACCTTCAGTGGTTACGGCTGATTGAGTGGTTGATGGGGCAGAAGTTTCATTGCCCGATGAAGATGGCAGTTTGCATCTTCCCTGCTGGCTACCTATCATCGCGGTGGGTGCGCTGCTGCATAAAGCACAGGGCAGGTTAAAGTTTAAACGTTGGTCGGGCCGCCAACGGAGAATGCTTGTGCCCCACACAAAACCGGCGTCCACTGCTATTCCCCGTCCTCAGGTTCTCACCGAACGTGCGCTGTCAGCACTGGAACGCTTCTCGCACATCGAAGCCGTCAGTGGCATCGTTCTTTTACTGGCTGCGATGACTGCCCTGATCTGGGCGAACAGTCCGGTTGCCGAATCTTACGAGCATTTCTGGAACACCCAGCTGACAGTAGGGCTCGGTGATTTCACGCTGTCACGTTCTCTGCACTTTCTGGTTAACGACGGATTGATGACCATTTTCTTCCTCGTCGTCGGGGCGGAAATACGTCAGGAGATCAGAGACGGCGCGCTGGCCAACATGAAGCTCGCCACTCTGCCGCTTGGCGCCGCGCTGGGCGGCGTGATGATGCCAGCCCTCATTTACACGCTGCTTAACCATGGCACTGAAGCCAGTACCGGGTGGGCTGTCCCGACGGCTACCGACATTGCATTCGCGGTGGGCGTACTCGCCTTGCTGGGGAAATCGATTCCAGCAGGTGTGCGAATTCTGCTGCTGGCGCTGGCAATCATTGATGACATCGTCGCGATTCTTATCATCGCAGTGTTCTACACGGCCAGTCTGGACTACCTGGGTCTGGTGGTTGCTGCTGCTGGACTGTTGCTAGTGTTGTTGTTCCAAAGAATGGGCATCGGTAACGCCTACGCCTACCTGTTACCCGGCGCAATTGTCTGGTTTGGCTTGTTGAAAACGGGCGTGCACCCGACGCTGGCAGGCGTCATTCTGGGCCTCATGGCGCCCGTCAATTCCAAGCCAGCCCAAGAGCGCCCACTGGACACCATCGGGCGAACTTTGCATGAACTGATGGACCGTTTTTCTCAAGCCAGAGACAACCCGCAGGCCGTTGCCAAACCGTTGAAACAGCTACGTCACGCTGAACGTGAGGTACTGCCGCCGGTACAACGCATCCAGGTCGGCCTTCACCCTTGGGTGGCGTATGGCGTCATGCCGCTGTTTGCATTGGCCAATGCGGGGGTGAGCCTTGCAGGTGCCAACCTGAACGATGCGGTGTCGCACAGCGTCTTCCTGGGCGTGATCCTGGCACTGGTGCTCGGCAAGCCGCTGGGCGTAATGCTGGCCAGCTGGGCGCTGGTCAAACTCAATATCTGCGAACTGCCGGATGGCGTGACCTGGAAAGGCGTCACTCTGGTGGGGTTGTTGGCAGGCATCGGATTCACCATGTCCATCTTTATCGCTTCGCTCGCCTTTTCGGACCTGGCCCTGCTGTCCTCCGCCAAACTCAGCGTGCTGGCGGCGTCCTCGATCGCTGCCGTTATAGGGTTGATCTGGGGGAAGCTGAAGTTCTGACCATTGATCGCCGGGCGCAACAGCGGCGCTTTCAGACACACTGTGCAGCATGATCAGCTTTCCCCCACCCTTTCCATCGCCACAAGCCGCTCCAGAATCCGGCGGGACTGCACCCCGCCGGAATCGATGTTGAGTTTCAGCAATGACCTGTCCGGATGAGCCAGAATATTGCGCTGTTGCTGCTCGAGCATCTCGAGGTCTTCTGAAAATATCTTCGCCTGGCCGTCCCTGATTGCTTTTGTCAGGCCCTCATCGCAGGTGTTGAAATTCCGGGCCATTCCCCAGAAATACCAGATCGAGGTTTCGGTCTCTGGCGTCATGAAGTCCACCACGATGCTGGAGACTTTGTGCTGCGGATCTGAGTGATAGCCGCCCTTTCCCGCATGGGCGACGCCCACTTCTATCAGGACATGGCTGGGAGGGTTAAACCGGCAAATCTGCCAACGATCCACCAGAACATCATCGGCCATGTGGTTTCCTCTCAGGGCCATACGCCAGAAAGGGGGTGGCGTAATGTTCTCCATGTAGCGCGCGGTCACCACTTCGTCACCCTCGACTTTGGTGATCGGCACTGCCTCGTCAATTTCCTTCTGGCCAATGCTTGAGGCATGCACATAGGTTTCGTGAGTGAGGTCCATCAGGTTGTCGATCATGAGTCGATAATCGCAGCGGATGTGGAACATTCCACCGGCATACGTTCACTCCTCGCTTTCCGCCCATGCCTGGTGCCTGATCAATGCAGGATCAGCAGCCTGCTGATCGCCTGGCCACACCCAGACAAAACCATAACGCTCGACCACCGCATAACGTTTGTTGCAAGGAAAGCCCCCGACTCTTTGCCCCGGCATCTCGATCGTTTTGCCGTCAGACCCCATCATCAGGCCATGGTAGCCGCAGACCAGCTTTCCATTTTTGACCGAACCCAGTGACAGCGGCGCGCCGCGATGAGGGCAAAAATCCTCCACGGCGGCGACCCCATTGTCGACGCCACGGTAGAAGACGATCTTTTCTCCGCATATCTGCCGCCCGAGCGGCTTTTCAGCGATTTCGTCCGGTGTACACGCGACATACCAGGCATTTTTCGGAAACATGGCGCTGCTTCGAGTCATGGCGACACCACCCACTCGTCGAATATTGCCACCGCCCGGACGAACCCGGCCGACGCATGCTTGATCTTGTAGGGGAAACAGGAGACCTGAAAGCCATGGGCCGGCAGCTGTTCGAGGTTGGCCAGTTTCTCCATCTGCCCATAACCAATGTCCCGGCCCGCTTTGTGCCCCTCCCAGATAATCGCGGCATCACCGGTCTGGGCAAAACGCTCACGGGTGTACTTGAACGGCGCGTCCCAACTCCAGGCGTCTGTCCCGACCACCCGGACCCCGCGCTCGAGCAAATACATCGTTGCTTCACGCCCCATTCCCACGCCTGCATCCAGATAGCCTGGTTGACCGAACAGCGCGCCGGCACGGGTGTTGATGAGCACGATGTCCAGCGGTTGAAGGTTGTGGCCGATGCGGGCCAGTTCTTCCTCGATCTCGCGCGCAGTGACGATGTGCCCGTCAGGCAAGTGACGAAAATCAAGCTTCACGCCGGGCTGCAGGCACCACTCCAGCGGCAGCTCATCGATCCCCCACGCAGGATGACCGCCGTCCGTGGTCGACGCGTAGTGCCAGGGCGCATCCATGTGTGTTCCGCTGTGCGTGGTGATCTGCAGACGCTCCGCCGCCCAGGACTCATTGCCGGGCATTTGATCCAGACGCAGCCCCGGGAACATCGCGGCCATTTCAGGCCATCCCTGTTGATGGTCCATGTACTCGATTTTTGGCAGCAGCGGTGGCGGATCGGTGTAGGGGTTGTTCTCGAGGGTGACGGACAGGTCGACCAGGCGGCGCTTTGTAGTGCTCACAGAGATTTCCTCACGGCAGTCAGATTAAGGGCATTGCGGATCAGCGCGCTGGCGCTGCCATCATGGCTAAAGCCCGCAGCACGAGCCCGTGGCGCCTTTAGCGCCGGCATCGCGCCAAACAAGGCCTGAAGGTGTGCATCGGGTTTGAACGTGATACGTCCCCGCCCCGCTTCTCCAAACCGGCCGGCCAGTGCATCGATGACTTGCAGGATGGAAAGACGAAGCACGGGCAGCTGCCAGACCCGCTCGGTATCGAACGACAGCGACGGCAGTTCTGCGGCATGAATCAGGTTGCTGACGCAGCAGTGAGCGGACATCCACCAGGCGGTGGCTTGCGGACTGACCGGGCAGGTGTAGGCCTCTCCTGCGGCGTAAGCCTGCAAAAGGTCACTCATGAACGCGGAGCGCAGTCCATTGGGTTGCCTGGGGCGCGCAACGATGCCGGGCAATCGCAACGCGCGACCATCGACCTCGCCACGCCGTGCCAGATCGCGAAGCGCAGTCTCGATCATCAGCTTGTGCGTTCCGTAGGACATCTGAGGCCGGGTCGATGCATCCTCGCCCATGCGATCGGGTAAATGAGCGCCGTACACCGCGACGCTGCTTGCATACACCAGCACCGGCGGCCGGGGCTGACGGCGCAGTTGGTCCAGCAGCTCAAGGCTTGCCATCAGGTTGACCTGGTAGCCCACGTCGTAGTCCTGCTCCGCCGCGCCGCCCGGCAGACTCACCAGATGGAACACGACGTCGACACCGTCCGCCAAGACCCGTCGGATCAGGGCGGCATCGGTCACGCTGCCTTTGTGCAAACGAATCCGCGGATCTGACGCAAAGCCCTCAAGATGGGTATCGAGCAACAGAAGCGTGTCGATCGCCCTACCCTTAATGGCACCTCGCGTCAGCAACTGCAGCGTCAGGTGTCGACCGACAAAACCATTGGTGCCGGTTATCAATACACGCATGGCAGCCCCTCAGCCGTTGGCTTGAACGACGCGTTGATCGATAGCGCCAAAGATCGACCGGCCGTCTGCGCCGAACACCTCCATTTTCACGCGGTCGCCAAATTGCATGAAGGCCGTACGCACGCCGCCGTGGTCGATCATTTCAATGGCGCGTCGCTCGGCGATGCACGCAGAACCTGCGGCCCGATCCCTGTTGGAGATCGTGCCCGATCCGATCAACGTGCCCGCCCCCAGCTTGCGGGTGAAGGCGGCATGAGCAACCAACTCTGCGAAACTGAAACTCATCTCGCCAGCGTGGGGGTTGCCGAACCACTGGCCGTTCCACTCGACATTCAGCGGCCGTTGCACACGCCCGTCGCGCCAGTCATCACCCAATTCGTCAGGCGTTACCGCAACCGGGGCGAACGCGGAAGAGGGCTTGGCATGAAGAAAGCCAAAGCCGGTTTTCATCTCGCGCGGCGCGAGGGCACGAAGGCTGACATCGTTGATCTGCACCAGCAGCTTGATATGGCTGAGTGCGTCCTGGGCCGAACAGCCCAGAGGCACATCATCGAGCAGTACGCCGAACTCACCTTCGAAATCGATTCCCTGGCTGACGCTCGGCAGACAGATGTCCTGCTGCGGGCCGAGAAAGTCATCCCCGGCGCCCTGATACATCAACGGCGTCTGATCGGCACCTTCGATAGGCTCAAGGTTGAAGGCTCTCTGCATCAGGGTGCCGTGGTTGAGGAACGCCGAGCCATCGCACCATTGATAGGCCCGTGGCAAGGGTGCCATCGCCCTGGCCGGGTCGAACGCGAAGGCGCCTGTCGCGGTCCCGGCCTCCAGTGCCGAGGACAACGTCCTCAGCACCGGTTCGGATCGCTCCCAGTCCTCTATCGCGTCGCGCATCGTTGCAATCGGTGCGGCGACCGCTCGCTGCAAATCGCGCGACACCACCACCAGATAACCGTCACGGCTGCCGTCGCGCAGCGTTGCCAGCTTCATGACTGCAACACCTGTGCAAACTGGCCATCGAGGAGGATGAACACCATTCGGGCCATGGCGTCGGTCCGGTTGCTCCAGGCATGGTTCGTACCACGCTGGACCACCACGTCGCCCCGGCGCAGATGCACGTCCTCGTTGTCCAGCACCAGCCACACCTCGCCCTCGGTGACAATGCCGTAATCCACCGTTTCAGTGCGGTGCATCAGCTTGTGGCGAGCGTCAGCGTGTCCTGTGCCCGCATGCGCCTGACCGATTTCGGCGAAGGCAGCCGCGGCGGCCTCGTCGCTGACCGCGTTCTGCACGCTGTCGGGCGGGATGTCCACGACTCGAATCAGGCTGCCCAGTGGAGCAGGACTCAGGTGCAAGGGACGCGCGGTGGGATCGTCGCCGTTGTCGATCATCGCCGGGCTGGACCCGGTGCTCCAGATTTCGTGGAACACGGTGCCAGGCACCGACTTCAGCGCAAAGGTGTTGGGCGCCGCCGCACAATGACTCACGGTGGCCCGTCCATCGGGGGTATGTCCGGTGACAACGCGTTTGAAGGCAGGTAATTCTTTCATCTGGCCGTCCTTATTCAATTGCCATCGCCAACGGTGGTGCCACCGTCAACGATGAGGTTTTGTCCTGTCATGAAACCGCCCGCCGCTGTCGCCAATAAAAGCGCCATTCAGGCGACTTCTTCAGGCGTGCCGACCCGCCGCAAGGGGGTGAGCGCCAGGCGTTTTTCCATGAGGGTTGGAGAGTCGGTGAGGGGTCGAGCAAATTCGGTTTGAATGACACCGGGGCTGATGGCATTGACCCTGACGTTCGCGGGCCCCCACTCCACCGCAAGGTTTCGCGCCAGTTGGGCGAGTGCCGCTTTCGACAAGCCATAAAGACCCAGCGACTTGTTTCCGCGCACACCCGCAATGCTTGCCATCAGCACCACACTGCCTCCGCCACGCGCCGCCATCGAGGGAATCAGGGCAGTGGTAAGCCACAGCGCACTGCGCAGATTGATGGTTAGTGTGGTGTCCCAATCTCGATCGCAAGCCGTCGCCAGCGGCCCCATGTGCGGGGCCACCCCGGCATTGCACACCAGCGCATCCAGCCCTCCGAAGCGATCCAGGACGGCACCGGCCAACGCGTTGACGTCGGTCTGTTGTCCGAGGTCTGCGTTGATGGGCCATGCGTCGATTCCTTCGCGCGACAAGGTGGTTGCAACGTGCCGGCAATCGTCAATGTTCTCGCTGGTGATCACCAAACGGGCTCCGGCCCGCCCGTAAGCGCGGGCTATCGCCAAGCCGATGCCACGGGTCGCGCCGGTAATCAGCGCCGTCTTTCCGGCCAGGCTGAACAGGTCCTGATTCATGCCCGCTCTCCTGCCGCAACCGGAGCGGAGACTTTCAAACAGCACAACGCGATCACGCATTGCAGGCCGCCGATGATGGCGAGCGCTGTGGGCAACGCCGAACTGGCGCCTTGCGTCATCATCAGCACCACCAGCGGGCTGATGAATTCACCGGCGAATATCGCGGCGGTGAAGAAGCCGCTCGCCCGCCCCCGCTGGTTGAAATCAACCAGCGCCATGATCCGGGTGATCAGCGTTGGCAACATCAGGCCAATGCCCAAGCCGTTGATGAAAACGGCCATCGACAGCGCTCGATGTGATCCTGCCGCCGCCATGAGTAATCCGCCGGTGCCGGCCAGTGCGAATGCCAGCAGCAACAAACGGGCGGGTCGAGCGCTGCCAATCAGCCGGAAACTCAGCGCCCCCAGCACGACGCCCAACTGGTTTCCGCCCATGGTCATGCCGATCTGTTGAGGTGAGTCGACGCCCAACAGATTGAGCAGATATCCGGCCTGCACGGGCACGATGAACAGGCTCAGCCCAGCCAACAAGGCCAGACCCAACAGGGGTCGCAATCTCGGCCAAGGCATCGGTGCCCCGCCTTGCTCAGACGCCTTTTGCGATACCGGCTCCCACAGCCAGAGCGCCATCAGCGGCAAAAACACCAGACCCACCGCGTACAAACTGAATGGCGTGCGCCAGCTGTCCTGTCCAAGGTAGCCCCCCACACCCATGAACAGGGCGGCAGACAACGAGGTCGCGACCATTTGCAGGGCAAACAATCGCTCCCGTCGCCCGCCTTGGTAGTAGTCCCCCATCAGCGTGGTGCAGCAGGTCATGATGCCCGCTTCAGCCAGTCCGATACCCCCGCGACTGATCACGATGGCCTCCAAGGACTCCAGCCACAGCGGCAAGGTGCCGCAGACGGTGTACAGAAGCATCGCCATCAGCAGCAGCGGTTTGCGCCCGACGCGATCAACGATCATCCCGGCAAATGGCGCGAGGACGGCAATCATCAGCGCGGGAAGGGTCAGCGCGACCGGCACGAGCACAGCGGCACTCGGGGTATCGGCAAAGTGCGCCTGCATGCGGGGCAGCACAGGTGCCAGCAACACCGCCCCGAGAACCGGGAGGCAACTGCCCAGCAGCAGCAAGACGGATTGCGGCATACCCGCAGAGCGTGGTTCAGCTGTCATGACGCACCTCCAGACGTTGTGGTGCCTTGTGCTTCAACGGACGCCGGGCAGCGAATGTCGCAGGCGCCGGTGTGTTCACCCGCACCGGCCGTTGTGGCAGAAGGAAATACGCCAGCGCGGGCAGAAGGACCAACGCGCCGACCATGTTCCAGACAAACATGAAGGCCAGCAGCACCCCCATGTCCGCTTGGAACTTGATAGGTGAAAACATCCAGGTGCCGACGCCGATCGCCAGCGTCACGCCGGTCAACATCACGACCTTTCCGGTGAACTGCAGCGCTCGGTAATAGGCTTGGGACAGGGTCGACCCACGGCGCATTTCGGCCAGGACAATGCTCATCACGTACAGCGCATAGTCGACGCCGATGCCTACACCGAGGGCAATCACCGGCAACGTCGCCACCTTCACCCCGATCCCCAGCCACACCATCAATGCTTCGCACAGAATGGACGTGAGCATCAGCGGCAAGACCGCGCAAAGGACGGCCCGCCAGCTGCGGAACGTGACGAGGCAAAGCAGACAGACCGCGCCGTAGACCCACCAGAGCATCTCGTGGCTGGCTTGTTTGACCACGATGTTGGTGGCCGCTTCGATGCCCGAACTGCCGGCCGCCAGCAGGAACTGCGCCTGGTCGCTGTCGTTTTCTCTCGCAAAGCCTTGAACGCTGGACACCACGCGTTCCAGGGTGTCGGCTTTGTGATCGGTCAGGAAGGCGTACAGGGTCAGCAAACTGCAGTCTTCGTTGTACAGGCCTCGCGGCGCGCCCGCCGTGACCATGTTCAGGGTCGCCTGGTTGTTAAGCAGCTCGTACCACTTGGGGTTGCCCTCGGATAAGCCCACCAGCACCCGACGGTTGAGCAGCGCCAGCGAGTTGGTGGAATCCACACCCGCAAGGCCGCGCAATTGCCAGTCCAGGTTATCGACCCGTTGCAAGGTGTCGTAGCTGGAACAGCCCCCTGGGGCCGTCTTGACCATGACCGCAAAGACATCGCTGCTGGCGCCGTAGTGCTGCGTCAAATAGGCATTGTCCTGGTTGTATCGGGAGTCGGCGCGCAGCTCAGGGGCGCCGGCGTCCAGGTCACCCACTTTGAGGTGCAGGCTCACCAGATAACCCGCCACCGCCAGAACGGACGCGATCAGCACGCAAGTCGCCGCCCAGCGTCGCTGCGTGAAAAGGTCGAGGAAACGCCAGGCTGGATGGCGCACCGCGCCCGCCATGTCGGCCTGCTCACTGCGAAGGCTGCGCTTGGCGGCCACCGCGCTGACACCGAGATAGGACAGCAGCACCGGTAGCAGAATCAGATTGGTGAAGATCAGCACCGCCACGCCGATACTGGCGATCACCGCCAGGTCCTGGATGACCTGAATCTTGATGATCATCAGCACCGCAAAGCCCACGGCGTCACACAGCAGTGCCGTGAGCCCGGCCAGAAACAACCGGCGGAAGGTAAAACGCGCGGCCACCAGCCGGTGCATGCCCCGGCCGATGTCCTGCATGATCCCGTTCATTTTCTGTGCGCCATGGCTCATGCCGATGGCGAAAATCAGAAAAGGCACCAGCACCGAATACGGGTCCAGCTCGAACCCGAGCACCGGGAGCAGGCCCAACTGCCAGACCACCGCCACCAGCGAACAACTCATCACCAATACCGTGCTGCGCAGGCACCGGGTGTACCAGTAGAGCACCGCCGCGGTGATGGCAATGGCTGCGCCGAAGAACAGCAGAATTTGCCTGAGCCCCTGAATCAGATCCCCGACCACCTTGGCGAAGCCGGTAATGCGAATCTCGATGGATGCATCCTGATACTGCGCCCGAAGCGCCTCCAGTTGCTGCGAGAGCACCGTGTAATCCAGCGCTCGGCCATCGGCAGTGGTGGTCAGCAAGGGCACGTAAAGGATGCTCGATTGCTGGTCAAACGCCACCAACTGCCCGATCTCGTTGGAGCGTTCGATATTGCGCTTGAGTGCGTCCAGACTGGCGGCGGAACCGTCATACCCGTCAGGAATGACCGGTCCGCCCTCCAGCCCCTCTTCGGTCACGCCTACCCAGCGGGTGGCGGGCGTCCACAGCGACTTCATGAATGCACGGTCCACGCCCGGCAGCAGGTAGACGGCATCGTTAAGTTTTTGCAGGGTCTCCAGGTAATGCGCGTCGTAGATCCCCCCGCGGGTATTGATGACCGCGATGCGCACGGCATTACCCAGACCCGACAGTTCCTGGCGGTGCTGCAGATAGTTGGCGATGAAGGGGTGATCGGTCGGGATCATCTTTTCAAAGCTGGCGTTGAGCTGAAGCCGTGTCGCTTGCCAGCCCAACAGCGCCGTGACCAACAGGCACAGCACAAGGACGATACGACGGTGGTTAAACAGCGCTCGCTCAAGCAGAGAGCCGGAGCGCTGATCGAAATCGGCAAGGTTGCCATTCAAGGGCATCGAGCCTGGTGGGTTCGCGGCATGCATGGGCTTACTCCACAGCGTTCAAGGGCGTGGCCAGGCGCGCAGGTCCGGCAAAACCGACGCCCACCAGGGTGCCGTCGGCCGCCTGGGCGATGGCCGTCAGGGGTGGTCCGGGTGGCAGCGCGAGTGGAGCCAGATGGGTGCGATCAGCCGATGCCTGCATCACGCCGCCCGCCTGGTTGACCAGGACAAGTTGCTGACCGAGCAAACGCATATCGTTGATGGAAACGGGAAGCGGGTTGACCACCTCGGCGAAGGTCTGTCCGTCATTGCCGACTCGGAAAACCTTGCCGCGAAGGCCCGCGACCCAGACGGAGCCATCGCCCTGTACGGCGAGGGTGAAATAACTGCCCTCGTAAGGCGTATCGACCGCCTCGAAATGCTCGCCATGGTCGAGTGATCGCAGGAACAGGCCCTGTTCACCCGCCACGTAAACGTGACCGCCTGTTTGTGCGACGGCGTACAGATGAAGCCCCTGAGGATTAGGCAGACGCCCCATGAGCGATGACCACGTCTGACCACCGTCGTGAGTGGTCAGCGCCAGTCCGTAGGCACCCACGACCATGCCGTTGAGCGCGTCGGTGAAGCTGAGCGCCATGAGCGGCTTGTCCGCGCCATCGTTGACCCCTTGCCGTGCAGCGGCGAGCCGACGTTCGTCGCCTTGCTGCTGCGCGGCCTTCAGTTCCAGCGCGGCGAGAACACGCCCATCCAGTTGAAGCGCCCAATGCTCTCCGCCGTCTGTGCTGTGCAGCACCACACCGGCATGGCCCACCGCCCAACCTTGTTGCCCCACAAACTGCACCGCGGTCAGCGTACTGCTCACAGGGACCGCCGCCTGACGCCAACTCGCGCCGTTATCATCAGAGAGCAGAACGGTGCCACGCTCTCCCACCGCGACCAATCGATCCCCTGCACGGGTAATGGCCTGCATGACGCCGTGCAGCGCCTGCACTGACTGCGCTGCCGGGCGACTCAGCACATCGACAGGAGGGGCTGCCAGCAGCGGCGGTACGGCCGCCACCAGGCACAGGGCCAGCCAACGTTTGCCGTTCATATCAGCGCACGCCTTCGCCAGCCAGGGCGTCCGGCGTGAACACCGAATCCTTGTAGGCCTGCACCACGCGATACTGCTCACTCTTTCCAGCAAAGATGTCACCGGTGAACCAGGTGCTGGAGAGCAAGTCGTAGAAGCCGTTGGTCACCGTCACGACACCCGGCAAATCGGGCAGCACGACCGGCGTGGTCCACAGCACTTTGGCCAGTTGGTTCTGAGCGTCATAGCGCTCGCCCAGCACCGCGGCCCAGGTATCCTCGTCCAGGTAATACGTGCTGCGTGGCATCACATGACGCTTGCCGGATTTGAGCGTTGCCTCAACGACCCATACGCGGTGCAGCTCCCAACGCAGTACATCGGGATTCAAGTGGTGATCACTCAGCAAGGCTTCGGGACTGGCAGCCGTGAAGACCTTGTTGGAGTTGTAGGGAATGTACATCTCCTTCTTGCCCACCAGCTTCCAGTCAAAACGGTCGACCCGGCCGGTGAAGACGTACAGCTCGTCGAAGCTCATCACACCGGCAGTGGCCGGTGTCGGCGTGTCGCAGCACGCATTGGGCAGACGGCGGACGCGCCGTTGGCCCGGCAAATACGTCCAGGCGCCGGTGTTGTCGGCATTCACGTTTTCACGTCCCGTGATGGCTTCGCCAGCGCGCAACGGCGGGCCGTCGTTGATCATGCGAATGCTCCAGAAGGTGCCGTCCTTCTTCCCGCCGTCCGGCAAATACCAGGGCATCTGATAGTCCGCACGCGAATCGTTGGTCAGCACATGCTTGCCATCGGAGGTCGTCAGGTATTGGGAGAAATCCGTATGCCACGACGCGGCGCGCCACCGCATCAAATGGTTCCAGATGGCTTGAACGCCGTCCTTCGCCAAAGGAAAGGGGATGCCGCCCTCACCGTCCTGGGGAATCAGACCGGCTGAACTGTCGACCAGTCGGGTCTTGCTTGCGTTGGCATAGGTGGCGTCATACACCGACTGTGGCGCTGCAGCTGTCCGGTGCGTGGGGTAAACGTCCAGTCGATAGCTGTCCGGGTACTTCTTCAACATCGCCTGAATGCCCGGCGTGACTTTGTCGGCGTACTGTCCGATGTTCTTCGAGGTGATGCTGAACAGCGGCTTCTCGGCGGCAAAAGGGTCGGTGCGCTTGCCGCCCTCTTTGTAGCCAGGGTCGACTTTGGTCAACCCCCCGGTCCAGGCAGGAATGCTGCCGTCGGCGTTGCCAGCCCGCTCGGCGCCCAGGGGCGTGAGGGTGGTTTTCAGGTCAGCAGCATCCGCTGCCAAAGCCCCCTGAGACACCAGCAGGGCAGCAGCCAGCGACGTAAGAAGAAGCGTCATTTTTTTGCGAAAGGGCACGGTTTTACACGTAGTCATGGCAGTTGTTCCCAGGCTCAAAAAGTACGGCTGACGCTGAAGGCGACGAAATCTCGGTCCTTGAGCGACTGTTCGAAGGTGTAGTTGTTACTGGCGTCGAGAAAGGTGTTGGCCGGGCCGTAGTAGTGGGTGTACGTGAGCCCCAGGTTCCAGGTGTTGAGGTAGTTACCCTTGACGCCGATGTTGATGTCGCCGCCTCGGTCGGTACCGAAGGCGGTCCCCAGCGACTCTGAAGCGCCATGGGTAAAACTCACGCCGAAGGGGACGCTGATGTCCATGCCGGAAAACGCCTGGCGATACATCGGCTCGTAAACGGTTCTGAAGCTCCACGCGTCACGATCGGCGTTGTGATCGACGGCGTCCGGATTGCGGGTAACGCTCAGGGTGCGGTTCCACGCGAACTCACCCAGAAAACTGGTTTCCTGCGCTAAGAAGTTCGGACTCAACGTCGCCAGCCACGAAAGGTTGGCGTGCAATGTGCGCCCCGTTGCATACAACGCATCGTCCGCTTCATTGGAGATGCCTTCGCCCGGCAACAGCGTGCGCTGGTTGGTCGACGCCAGCGGCTGGTCCCAGCGCGTCGACATCTCGCCTGCGATATTGAAGGCATCCACCGTGGTGGAAAAACTGGCGCCCAATGCCTTGATGCCTTCTCCGTAAACCCAGCTGTATTCACCAGCATCACCGGTCAGCGGGTTCAGGTTGGCGAAATCCGGACGGACCAGTAACTGCGGGTTTTTGTCGTGGAAGCGAATGGCATAGACGCCGAAGTCATAGTTTTCGGTGCGCCACTTGACCTGAACGCCACCCTGCCCCGAGTCTTTCGCCTGTTTGTCAGAGCCATGGTAGAAAGCCAGCGGCTGAGCGCCGGGGAAAAGTGGTGCGCCCGCGAACAGGCGTTCGTTGCCTTGACCGATGGCATCGAAGGACGAGAAGTAACTGCCCGAACCCGGCAACCGGTTCGCTTCCCACTCAAACTGGTAATACGCGCCAATCGAGACATCCGGCGTGATCTGCAACTGCCCGGACATCTGGTTGACCGGCCGTATCAATTCCTTGAACTGGGTGTTGGGTACTGATACACCCTTCACAACATCAATAGGCGCCATGCCTCCGGCAATGCCATTCATGCCGTAGAACAGACTTTCACCCCATTGCATCGCGTACTGACCGATGCGTCCGGACACCGGCATTTCGCCCAGATCGCCTTTGCCGTAAATGAAGGCGTCGAGCAGTTCCGCCTGGCGGCCGTGCAAATTCCGGGTGCGATCCGTGAAATGGTCGTAATTCACCGAGACGCTGTTGACGGTGCCCGGCGAGTTGTTGTCGTTCTGCTTGTTGTAGACGTCGTCGTACCAGGCGGCGCCGCTCAGCCGTGCGCCGAAGTTCTGGTAACTGATGTCGAATTCAGAGAGCAAATCCAGGCGACTGGAAATCAAGCCCTTGCCGAAGTTGCGATCACCGTCGTCCCCGTTTACAGACGTACTGCTGTTGGTGAGTTGCGACGAGGCACTTTTGGTCCGCCAGGCCGAGCTGTACTTGAGCGTGTTGTCCCAGCGCGTCCGGATATCCGGATTCCCCGTGTCGAAATCAAACGCTTGCACCAGCGGTACACCGCCGAATACGGCTGTTAATGCAAATACCAATGGGTGTCGGGCAAATATCGGGCGCGAGTTTGCCCTTGCCCCTTTATGAGTGGCCATCAACTATCCCTCTTTGTTGTTTTTATCCGTAGGACTGACGTACTGCTTTCACGCAGGCGAGCAGCGCTCCTCGTAGACGAGTTTCAGCGGGCGACAGGCTCAGGTGGAGTAAGTGTCGAGATTGAAAGAAACGGAGGGATACCTTCTTAAGAAGGTGACGCTTTTTGCGCGGGAGGAAAACAACGGTTTGCTCGAGATCATGGTGAACCTCACTCTTCTTATTTTATGACCCCCACCATTACCGAATAACCATTACCGGGGAACAATGGGTTGGCTGGGTACAGCTTCAGGCCAAACAGGTGTTTTGACTAATCGACTCTTGAGATGCGATGTATTGCAAACCTAGATACCTGAACGGGTCGCAGCATTGCGTAAGCGATGGCTGTCGCACACCGATCAACGCCTTTGGCGCGGCACCTTCAGCGTGCGCCCGCATCGGCGACAAGGCCGACCGCAGCGATCGCCACCAGGGCGCAACGCTCATCGTTGTCCGAGGTGTCTCCGCTGATGCCGATGGCACCAACGACGTCTCCAGCGTCGTCCCGGATCAGCACGCCACCGGGGACAGGCAGCATGTTCCCGCCCGCCAGATCGCTCAGCGCCCCGAAAAAGGCAGGCATCCGTTCCGCCCGACGAGCCAGCTCACGTCCGCCGAAGCCCATGCCAAGCACGGAGCTGGCTTTACCGTTGGCAATCTGAGGGCGTAAAAGGCTGGCACGCTCGTCACGTTTGAGTGCCAACAGATGCCCGCCCGCGTCCAGCACGGCGACGCAAAGGGGTTGAAATCCCTGCCGCGCGCCTTCGCTCAGTGCCTCGTCGACCATGCGGTCAGCGAGGGTCAGTGTGAGTCGGTTCATGCCACGCTCCTCATTGCCGATTCAGGGTGGACAGCGGGCGTTTGCCCATCTCCACCGCGCGTTGTCGCGTGTGAAGTTCCGACCACTTCACGGTATTGAAATCGCTCACCCGGTTAGGGTCATACCCCGGCACCTGGGCCTCGATACGGCGGCCACTCAGATACACGCCACAAATGCGCTGGCGTTCTTGAAGGATGGCGACGTTGTCCAGCGGCGAACCGTCGACGCGAATGAAGTCTGCACGGCGCCCCACTTCCAGTGCCCCGACACGTTGCGCGGCAGGCATCATCTTGGCCGACACCGAGGTGGCAGCCCGCAAGGCCTGGGCGGGACTCAGGCCTAACCAGTCCACCAGGATTTCGATTTCTCGCGCATGCCACTCGCCATAAGGGGTAATGGCAAAGCCGCTGTCACTGCCGGTCATGAAGGGAACCCCGGCCTGAAAGGCTTTTTTCAGGTTGCGACAGCCTGCTTCGATCACCCTGCGCTGCATGGAGGCGTAGCCGGATTTGGTCGACGCTTCGTAGGGCTCGGCGAACTCCGTGTTGTTCGCCAGCATGGTGAAAGTCGGGGCGACATGGCTGCCGGACTTCAAGATGGCTTCAATGCACTCGTCGTCCATGAAGAAGCCATGAAAGATCACGTCAACGCCGGCCTTGGCGGCGTACAGGACGGCTTCGCGGCCATAGGCGTGCACGGCCACTTTCTTGCCCAGACGGTGGATCTCGTCGACCATGAAGCGCGTTTCATCCTCGGTGAAGGCCGCAATGTGCTCACCGTTGGGACGAAAATGCGGACCATCCATGGCGATCTTCATCAAGTCCACGCCGTCCTTTGCCTGACGGCGTATCTCGGCGATCTGCTCATCACGGGTGGCGCACAGCCGGCCACTGAAATACTCCGGCGTGCCGACCCAGCTGGGGAACCAGTCGTTGAGGCTTTGCCGGTTGGAAATGACATTGCTGCTGGCGGCGATGCGCGGGCCTGTGAACATGCCGGCGTTAATCGCGTTGCGAACCGAAATACTGCACTGGCCTGCATCACCTGGCACCACGACGGAGGTATAACCGGCCGCGAGCACGTGCTGGGTGAAAAACAGACCGCGCAGGGCGCGAAACTCAGGTGACACGTGCAGATCAATGTCCTCCTCGCTTTTCGCGTTACCGAACACGAGATGGGTATGCACATCGACCAGTCCCGGCATGACGAAATGCTCGCCGGTATCGATGACTTCCTCACCGGCACCGATTGCCGGGGCTGAATCCTGCGGGCCGACATACGTGAAGACGCCGTCTTCGATGATCAGTCGCTGATGCTGTCGCGCGGTGTCTTCGAGGCCGGTAAACAGCGTGTTGCATTTGACATGAGTGCGAGCCATGGCTGGGTTCTCTTGTTGTTATGCCGTGAGGGGTTGCGCAGGGGTATTCATCAGCCAGACAGCACCGTCTGCGTCGATGACGATCGGTTGCTGCTGCAGGGCTTGTCCAAGGCAAGGACCGAGCACACACAGCCCGTCATCCGGTCGAAAAAGGGCCCCATGTGCGAAGCAGACAATGTGTTGGCCATCTGCAGACATGAACCGGTCTTTGCGGTATTGCATGGCGACGTCCATGTGCGGACAGCGGTTCAGCCAGGCACGAAGCACGCCCCGCCAGCGGACGACCAACAGCGTGTCGCGTCCCTCGGCGTGAGGATCGAAACCGCGTGCCGAGCCGTCCGCGATTGAGTCCTGCTGACACAGGAAAATTCGGCTGAGGGTCATGGGGGAACGGGGTCTCACAGTCTAAAGATCCAGCACCAGGCGTGGACTTTTAGACCGCGAACAACAGGGCGTAAATTGATCGTTCAGCGCCTGCTCGGCCGGGGTCATGAACATGTCCCGATGGTCTGGCTCGCCCTCGATTACACGGGTCAGGCATGTGCCGCAAATGCCCGCTTCGCATGACAACGGCAGGTCAATGCCATTCTCAAGTAGCACTTGAGCCACTGAGTAATCGGCGGGCACGACGAAGCAGCGACCGGTACTCGCCTGCATCACTTCGAAGCTTCCGTCATCGGCGTGAGCCACAGCCTGTGGCTGGGCGGCAAAATACTCCCGGTGCAGACTGTCCTCAGGCCAGCCAGCCAACCGGGCCTGCTCCAGGATGAATCCCATGAATCCGCCGGGGCCGCAGACATACAGGTGATCGCCTTCGCGATAGCCGCTTAATGCCTGAACTGCGTCGAGTCGCGTCTCGGGCTGGTCATCAAAGTGCAGATGCGCCCGTTCAGCAAAACGCGATTGCTGAATACGCTCGATGAACGCGACGCTGGCGACCGAACGGCCGCAGTAATGCAATTGGAACGCGGCATCGATCTGCGCCAGACGTTCAGCCATGCAAAGAATCGGCGTAACCCCAATGCCCCCGGCAAACAACAACGAGCGTCGGGCACCGTGCGCCAGGGCGAACAGATTGCGCGGCTCGCTGATCTGCACCACACAGCCTTCTTCGAGGGCATGCATGGCCTTGGAGCCGCCACGAGACGTCGGGTCCAGCAACACCCCGATCTGATAGCGAAACTGCTCGTCGGGGTGATTGCACAGCGAATATTGGCGCACCAGCCCTGAACCCAGGTGCACGTCGATGTGCGAGCCGGCACTGAACGGGGCCAGTGGGGCGCCATCAGTCCGGGCGAGCTCGAAGCTGAAAATCCCGTCGGCCTCGCGCTTTTTGCAGGTCACAATAACGTCGATCATTGCCGCTCCCTTGCGTGTTGTTCATGCCAGCGCCACGCCGGTGACACGAGAGGTCAGATGGGCTCGGCGGTGAGCTTGAGCATTTGCTTGGTCAGGCCGATGCGATCAAAACTCTGATCCCGGGCCATTTCCCGATCACCCGCCAGCACCGACTTCTCGCTGATGAACTTGCAGCGCTCGAAACGGCGATTCATGAAGCGTTGAAGCTTCTGTTCCATGCTGCCGTCTGCGGTCAGCTCCATGCTCAGCACCAGGGCATCTTCAATCGCCATGCCCGCGCCCTGCCCCAGATGCGGGGTCGTGGCGTGGGCGGCGTCGCCGATCAGCAACACGCGTCCCTTGAACCAGGGCTCGTCGACGAACACGACTTCCATGGGCTTGTAGACGACCTGGCTGCTCTCGGTGATCTGCTCGCGCAATCGACCGACCAGCCCGCCAATGTTGCTGATGCGATCACGCATCAGGTCAGCCAACTGCTCGGGCGGATACCAAGGGTTCTCGGGCTCGTGGGAGGTCGAAAACATGTACATGAGGTTGTCAGAGAGCGGCACCAACCCGGCGTTTCCGCCGGGACCCATGTAGCTGGCGAGATGATCGATGGATGGATCGCGGGGAAAGTTGTAGCGCCAGACCGCCTGCCCCGTGAACCGCGGGCGATACCGGTCGCCAAACAGGAGGGTGCGAATTTTCGAGTACACCCCGTCGGCCCCGACCATCAACGCATAGCGTCCTTGAGAACCGTCTGTGAAGCTGACGTCCACGCCTTCTTCATCCTGCTCGAACGTTTCGACGCTCAGTCCCAGGCGAATCTGTGCGCCCAGCTCAATGGCAGTGCTGCTCAACACCTTGTGCAGCGCCAGCCGTGAGATACCGACGTTGGCCGGGTATTGAGGACCCGCCAACCGTTGGCCGGGAATGCGGGCCAGCGGTGCGCCTTCCAGGTCATAGATGCCGACGTCTTCGAAGCTGTACGCGGCATCCAGATACCGGTCCAGCACGCCCAGGCGGGCCATTTCCCGGACCACGTTGCTCTGCTGGATGATCCCCACGCCGTAAACGGTCCAGTCGGATTTGATTTCCACCAGATCCACCGGGACGCCTTCACGACGCAGCGCAATGGCGGCACACAGACCACCGATACCACCGCCCACGACCAGGACCTTATCGACTTCGCTCATTAGGCGTTCCTTTTGTTTTTGTTGTTTTGATCATCAAACGGGAAGCGCTGAACGCACGGGTGCGTTGCCGCAAAAGCCACCACCGACCGCAGCTGCAGGCTTACTGTTGGGTCGACGATAAGCAGGAAATGAGGCGTTGACTAATCGGGAGTTGCCATGGAAAGTATTTCAAAAATAAATACAACAATGAGCCAGCTACCATGCGTTTCAACCACCTCGATCTCAATCTGCTCGTCGCTCTGGATGTGTTGCTCGAAGAACAAAACATCACCCGGGCTGCGGGACGCCTGCATATGACGCAGTCCGCTTTGAGCGGAATTTTGCGCAGGCTGCGTGCCTACTTCGAGGACGAATTGCTGGTTCAGGTGGGGCGGACGATGACGCCGACGATGCTCGGCAAGGACTTGCAGATCCCGGTGAGAGAAGTGCTTCTGAAGATTCAGACGTCGATCGCTGCAAAGCCTGTTTTTGACGTCGCCCAGAGCAAGCGGCACTTCCGGATCATGGCCTCTGACTACCTGATCAACGTGCTGTTTGCCGAGGTGATTCAGCGCATCGTTTCGGACGCCCCGCACGTTACGTTCGAGTTGATGAGTCCAGGGGAAACAGCGCTCGAAATGCTGATGCGTGGCGAGATCGACCTGATGATTGCGCCTGAGCAACACATCAATGCGGAGCATCCCTCACAGCTGCTGTTTGAAGAACAACACGTGTGCGTGGTGTGGGAAGGCAACACCAGTGTCAGAGAGCCCTTCACGCTGGAGAACTACCTGGAAATGGGTCATGTGGCGGCTGCCTTCGGACGCAGCCGCACGCCGGCCATCGAGCAATGGTTCATGGACCAGTACGGCTGCCAGCGCCGCATGGAAGTCATCACTCACGACTTCAACACCATTCCTCATCTTCTCATCGGCTCTCAGCGAATCGCGACCATGCACAGCCGCCTCGCTTCGCTCTACGCGCAACTGCTGCCATTGCGACTGATTCCGCCCCCGGTAAAAATTCCGGTGATGCGGGAGTACATGTCATGGCATCGCAGCCTCGACGGCGATGCGATGCTGATCTGGCTTCGTACCAAACTGCTTGAAACCGTCCGGAGTTTTGAAACCCCTCCCCTCGTCTGATCGTTTTCCCTTCCTGCTAACGCTGCGCGCATCGATCCACTGGCCCACCTATCGCGAACCGCGATGGCTGGCATGTGAACTCGCAATTTGTCGATCAGATGCAAGCGTGCGAGCTTCCTTGCGTGCTGGCACTGATGCGTGTGCCCGCTGCGGCATGCGTTTCACAGTGCCGCGCCTCGGAACCGTTAGAAGGATAATAAAAATATGTTTCGCTACTTCCCCACCAATTACGTCTGGAATCTGTCCGTAGACCTGGCCATCGAGATGGGTGCCCGCATTGGCGAAATCGAAGAGATGTGCGCGCCGCTTCAAGAAAGTGCCAAGCACCCCGACGCAACCGGCACACAGGCGTTTCGTGAGACCTGGTCAAAGATGGCTGACAAGTTGTGCAGCCTTGCCGAAGAAGACGAGGCCCGCGGCCGGCTGTTTTCCGCCGGCGAGAAATACAACCGTGCGGCGACGTATTACATCACCTGCGAACGCCTGCAGGCCCACGGCGCCCCGGCTCGGGAAGCGCTCTATCAGCGGTTTCTGGACACCTTTGCCCGCGGCGTGCGCCTGTCCTCGGAAAATTGCGAACGCGTAGAGATTCCCTACGAAGGCAGTCATTTGTCAGGGCTCTATACCCGCGCCGAAGGTGTGCAAGGGCCTGCGCCCATTCTGGTCCAGGTCAATGGCCTGGATTCCACGAAGGAGATGAAGTACCGGGTGGGTCTGCCGGCATGGCTGGCAAAACGCGGTATCGCTTCCCTGGTCATCGATCAGCCTGGAACGGGCGAGGCCTTGCGCCTGCAAGGCCTGACAGCACGCTATGACAGTGAGCACTGGGCCAGCCGCGTGGTGGACTGGTTAGAGACGCGTGACGACATCGACCCGAAACGCATTGGTCTGGAAGGTGTTTCGCTGGGCGGCTATTACTGCCCGCGCGCCGTCGCTTTCGAGCCACGCTTTGCCTGTGGCGTGGTCTGGGGTGCCAACCATGACTGGCGCGATGTGCAGAAACGGCGCCTGGCCAATGAGGGCAACTTACCGGTCCCGCACTACTGGAAACATGTGTGCTGGGTGTGGGGCGCGAAGGACATCGATGAATTCATGACCGTGGCAGAGCACGTCCATCTGGATGGCGTGCTGGACCGAATCAAGGTGCCGTTCCTGGTGACCCACGGCGAAAAAGACAGCCAGATTCCGCTGAAATGGGCGCATCGCACCTACGAACAGTTGATCAACAGCCCGCAACGGGAACTGAAAGTCTTCACCGAACGAGAAGGCGGCGTGCAGCACTCCAGCTTCGACAACAGCATCAACGCGGGTCAGTACATCGCTGACTGGGTCGCTGAAACTTTGGGCGGCCGTACGGCCTGAGCCACAACAAGAGAGACAGCTCATGAATATTATCGGACCTGAATATCTGGTATTCGGCGTCGACGACGTTGGCGTTTGCGCACAGTACCTGACCGACTATGGCCTCAAGCCCATTGATGTCGATGACACAGGCGGCTTCCTCGAAGCGCTGGACGGCACTGGTGTTCTCATCCGCCATCGGAATGATCCGCAGCTGCCGCCCGCAATGGGCACGGCCAGCACCTTGCGCGAGACGGTATACGGCGTTGCTGATGAAGAAACACTGCTGGCCATCGAGACCGAATTGCGCAGGGATCGTGACGTCAGCCGCACAGAAGATGGTGTGCTGCACGCGGTAGACGATATGGGATTTGCCGTCGGTTTCAGGATCACCCAGCGCCGTGAACTGTCACTGCCTGGAGAAGTGAGCAACGCACCAGGGTCGTCGACGCTGCGCGAGATCAACAGCCTGGGCGCCAGCAATGAAATGCCTGCCCTGCCCCGCAGCCTGTCGCACGTTGTCTATTTCGTCCCGGATGCCGACAAAGCAGAAGCGTTTTACACCCGCCTGGGTTTCGTCTGCACCGACCGCTTCATTGGCACAGGCCCTTTCCTGCGCCCGGCCGGCACGCAAGACCACCACACGCTGTTCTTCATTCAGACGCCGCCGTTCATGAAAGGCATTGAGCACTTCACCTTTCACATGGCAGGTCCCACAGAAGTCATGCTCGCCGGCACGCGCTTCGTTGAAAAAGGCTACGAGTCATTCTGGGGTCCGGGCCGGCATCAGCTGGGATCGAACTGGTTCTGGTATTTCAACAGCCCCATGGGCTGCCATGTCGAGTACGACGCCGACATGGACCTGCACGACGACAGCTGGTCGCCCCGGGTTGAACCCTCCAGTGCCGATACCTCGCAGTACTTCCTGTTCCAGCACCGTGAAAAATGGATGCCAGGTGGGAAGCCGGAATAAATCACCGGGATAAGGCGCGTTAATCCCGCACAACGAAAAGGCCGCTGCACGCCGTGAGGGTTGCAGCGGCCTTTTTACATACTCCGCACGATGGCTGCGGTTAGAGGCCGACTTCTTTCTCCTGCGCAATCAAACCGTCGAGCACACGGCGCGCACGAATGGCGGCAGCATCACCCGGTAGCAACACGGGTTTCAACGACCAGAAATCGTCGTCCCCCATCGCCAACTGCTGCGCTTCCAGCATCGGCAAGTCTTCCTCGGTGAACGGGACGGCCAACGCGGATACCTGTCCTTGCGCAATCTGCTGACCCAACTCCCCCATCTCCACGGGCATCGGAAAGGAAAACCAGTAGTGGGTGGTCGTTTCGGTTTCCGGCGTAAACAGGTGCGGCAGTGCGGTCTCACGGCCTTCACTGCGCGGACGGCCAGTGGGCACCGCGCCGGCAAACAGCAACAGACTGGCGGGGGCGTCCCAGCGCACGTCCGTCCACCGGTCCACGGGTGTATCGGCCGGGATGCCCATTGCGTCGTAAAGGAATGCCGGCATGATCTCGTTCACGGTTTGGCGATAGGACCAGACCGTTGCGCCTTCCTGCTCGACCTTGGTGATCGCGCTGCTCACATCTTCGCTGCCCAGGGTCGTAGGATGCAGGTACTGAATATGAGACAGATCAAGGATGTTGTCGGATTCGAGGACGTAATTGGCCCGCGCATGCAGGTAGCGCTTGGCAACGTAGAATCGCTGCGGGTCCATGCAGGAGAAATCAGGAATGAGTGTTTCATCCGCTTCCTCCACATCACCCATCCAGATCCAGATGACGCTGTACTTCTCCACCACCGGGTAGGCGCGAACCTGCGCAGCCTTGGGAATGGCGCCGTTTCCGTGAGGGTTGCGGGTGCACTGACCTTCGCCGTCGAATTCAAGCCCGTGATACGGGCAGCGCACGACATCCTGGCACAAGGTGCCTTTGGATAAGGGCGCGAAACGATGAGCACAACGGTCAGCCAGGGCGCGAACCTGACCGGACTGTTCACGAAAAAACACCAGCGCTTCCCCCAGTAACCGTCTGCTGAACAGCGCGTGGGGTTTGACTTCCTCATCCCAGGCAGCCACGTACCAGGTGTTTCTCAAATAGGCCATTTTCTTATTATCCTCGCTCATCTGGCGGGTTATCCGCGTGAATCTGACGTAACCGTTCGATGATTCGCCGCGCACGGTTCGCACCCACGTCGACGTGGATATCGACGGTGGCCGACTTACCAAAACGACACATGTTTCGGTACTGCGCCTCGATGACCACTTTGTCTTCGTCGAAGGTCAGAATCGTCTGCTCAACCACTTTTGCTTTGACGGCCTCCGGATCGCTCAGCGGATTGGTCGCTATCGTCCAGAAGTAGTGGCTGGTCGTTTCGGTCTCGGGGGTCACACCGTGAAAGCCACGCATGTGAAAACCGCCGCGATGCGGGTCATCGATCGATTCGGAGCCTGCATCCACAGCGCCCGTCCAGATGCGCAGATGGCTGACATGAAACTCAATCTCCTGCCACCGATCCACGTTGCCGGAAAAGGGATAGGCTGCGGTATAGGTCGGAGGCGGCACGGAGTTGAGCATGTGTCTCACCACCCGCACCGTCTGATCATCACTCTGCACATCCATGCGCGCGTTCATATGAATGCTTGCATTGCCACCAATGGTGCGCAGATGCACATAGCCCAGATGGCTCAAATCCAGAAGATTGTCGTGGATCAGCTGGTAAGGCGCATCGTAGTGATAGACATCGCCGTCATAGAGGTAGAGGCCGCTGCTGTGCACGTCATAGGCAGGCGGTTCGGACAGGGGTTGAGGGTGCGCCTCGCTGCCGTGCCAGATCCAGACAATGTGATCCTTTTCACGGACAACATACGCAGGGACTTTCGCCTTTGCGGGGATGCGATCCTGGCCCGGCACCTCAATGCATTTGCCCTGAGCATCGAACAGCAGACCGTGGTAGCCGCAGCGTATGCCTCGCGCTTCCAGCGTGCCATTTGACAGTGGCAGCGCCCGGTGACAGCAGCAGTCTTCCAACGCAGCAACCGTGCCGTCGGCGCACCGAAAAAGTACGACCGGGATGCCCAGTAATGTGCGCGCCAAGGGAGCATCTCCAAGCTCTTTGGACAAGGCCGCGACGTACCATTGATTGATCGGGAATGTGGCTGGCGTGGGGGCAGCCCGGGATTGAACGGCCGAGTCGAAGACGGTAACGCTCATGATCATCTCACCTTGCTTGTTTTTAGTATGAGGTGCCCACCTCCATGAGGTGACGGTCGTTCACCGACCAATGAGCAACCCTGGCGGTAGACCTTAGCGCTCCCGACCCTGCGCGCACCAATCAGATCCTCCGCTAGGAGGTATCGCCAACCGCGATGCCTGACTTGGAAAAGAGGTGTGAACGATGACGGCCAGAGACGTCAGGAGGTGCCCGTGACGGGATCCGTTTGACGCAGGCCCTGCCCACGAAAATCCGAAGGTGAGAGACCACTGAGGCGCTTGAAAAAGCGAGAGAAGTACGCCGGATCGGCAAAGCCAAGCGCATCGGCCACTTGAGCAACGGTCATGCTGGTGTAGATCAGGTTGCGTTTGGCCTCGAGCAGCATGCGCTGATGCACGACCTGCAGCGCACTGAGGCCTGCCAGTTCGCGGCAGATATTGTTTAGCTGCGCGACCGAGAGGCCCGCCCTGTAGGCTAGGTGCTCGACGCTGGGCTGCTCCCGAAAATGCGTTTCGATCAGGCTGATGAAGTGTGCAAGGTAGCGTCGACCCCGCTCCGGTGCCTGCTTCGAACTGTTGCGTGCGGTGGCTTGTCGACCGACCCATACCAACGCCACATTGATCAGCGAATGAAGCATGACATCCCGGCCCGACTGGAGGGTCTGGTACTCACGCAGCAGCGCCGTAAAGAGTGTCGTCAGGTATTTGCGATCGCTGCCCGCCGGATAGAGCGCCGGCTGGGCCAGCACATCATGGGTGGCGCCCGCCTGAGCCTGCAACTGAGCGATGAGCGGAGCGGCGAGCGTGACCACGTAGCCGTCGATGTCTTCCGAGAAACGAAAACCGTGGACGCACTGAGGTGGAACGACTTGCAAGGCCGCTTCACGCACCACGAGGTGCTGCCCCTCGATATCAATGTGCGCCTGTCCCTTGCGTACGTAGAGCAACTGGCACAGATCGGCGTGCCGATGCGGCTGGATTTCCCAGTGGTGCAGGCGACTGCGTTTGGCAATGGTCTCGCAATGCAGCAAGTCGGGGGTCGCCCAACGCTGGCCCTCACCGTACAGCTTGAACACCGGAATGTTGTCCAGCAACGCCCTGACCATGCCCGCTCCAGACTGCGCGATAATCGCCCAGATTACTGAAAAGTACCCGAAGATCAGGATTTTTAAACTTCTAAACCGCCTCCAGCAAGCGAAAAATGCAAGCACATACACATAACAAGCTTGCGTGGAATAACAACAATGAAGACTCAAGTCGCAATCATCGGTGCCGGTCCGTCCGGCCTTCTGCTCGGTCAGCTGCTGCATAAAGCGGGCATCTCCAACATCATTCTTGAACGGCAGAGCCCCGAGTATGTGCTCAGTCGCATCCGTGCAGGTGTGCTCGAACAAGGGATGGTCGACCTGCTGCGCAAGGCCGGCGTGGCCGAGCGTATGGATGCCGAAGGCCTGGTCCACGACGGTTTTGAACTGGTGTTCGCCGGCAAGCGCCAACACATCGACCTCAAGCAGCTCACGGGCGGCCGGACCGTCATGATTTACGGCCAGACCGAAGTCACCCGCGACCTGATGACGGCGCGCAAGGCTGCGGGCTGCGAGACGTTTTATAACGTGGAGAACGTCAGTCCTCAGGATCTGAAGACCGACCGGCCCTGCGTCACCTTCGAAAAAAACGGTGAGACGGTGCGTCTGGAGTGTGACTACATCGCGGGATGTGACGGTTTTCATGGTGTCGCCCGACAATCCATCCCTGCCGAGGCACTGAAGATTTTCGAACGGGTCTACCCTTTTGGCTGGTTAGGCGTGCTCGCCGATACGCCGCCGGTCAACGATGAGCTGGTCTATGCCGCCCATGAACGAGGCTTTGCGTTGTGCAGCATGCGCTCGCCCACGCGCACCCGTTACTACTTGCAGGTCGGGGCTCAAGAGAAAGTCGAAGACTGGTCCGATCAGCGCTTTTGGGATGAACTTAAATGCCGCCTGCCCGCCGAGCTGGCGGAACGTCTGGTCACCGGTGACTCCATCGAGAAAAGCATCGCCCCCCTGCGCAGCTTCGTGGTCGAACCCATGCAGTTCGGCAGGCTGTTCCTGGTGGGCGATGCCGCCCATATCGTTCCCCCGACAGGCGCCAAAGGTCTGAACCTGGCCGCCAGCGACGTCAGCACGTTGTTCGATATTCTTTGCAAGGTATACAAGGAAGGCCGTGTTGACGCGATTGAGCAGTATTCGGCCATCTGCCTGCGGCGTATCTGGAAAGCCGAGCGTTTCTCGTGGTGGATGACCTCAATGCTGCACGCATTCCCCGACGTCGATGCGTTCGGCCAGCGCATCAAAGACACCGAGCTGGATTATTTCGTGGGTTCTCTGGCGGGACGCACCACCATTGCCGAAAACTACGTGGGATTACCGTACGAAAGCGTTGAGTAAGCAGGGATCAAGGGGCGCGCGGGCGGCGGCGATTTCCCATTCCCTCGACGCCGACCCGAGGACAAACAAAAAGCGGTCATCCTGAGATGACCGCTTTTTTGAACACCTGACCGCTGTCAGTGTTTATCCACCGCGTCCTTGACGTCCCCGACCACCTGCTGGGCCTCACCCTTCTTCTCCTGAATCTTGGCTTTGACCTGCAACGATTCGTTGCCTGTGACCTTACCTACGCCTTGCTTGATGTTGCCTACCACTTCGTTGGCCATGCCTTTGATTTTGTCTGAAGTGCCGCTCATGGTTGCTTCTCCGATAACGTGGGTGCCGAGGCTCGACACCGTGGTGTGGTCCGGCAAACGTTCAAGGCATTTGGCCTTGTGTGCCGAAACAGTCAAAACTCATCCGTCGCTTGCGGGGGATGGATGATGGGCTTTACCCGCCTGGTTTAAAGCGCTCAATGACTCCGGTGTTTGATCAGCCAGGCCACCGCGAACGTCAAGCCCGCAAGGGTAAACAGGGTGGCCCGCGGTCTGCGTTGCAGGTAAGTCGCGCAGGTGTCCAATACATCGCCATAACGCTGCTGAAGCTCCCCAGCCGACTGCCTTGCTTTTCCTTCCATTTGCAAGCGCTCGTCCCCGGTCAGTTCGCCCAGAAAATCCTGGGTTTTACCCGCGGCCTTTTCCAATGCGCCCTTTACCTGTTCCGCCTTCATGGTAAGTCCTCCAGGATCACTCTCATTGCGGCCCGCAGTGGCCGGTACAGTCACAGGTTAAGTAATGAACGCTCGGCCTTTAAGGCGCTTTTGCACCAGTGTCGCCAGTGCATTTGCATCAGGGATCAGCGTTTGTTGGCGCCCTGGCTCGCGAACAGGTGACGTTCACGGGCCCAGACGATGGCTTCGGCCCGGCTGTGAACGTCCAGCTTGGAATACACCGTGGCCACGTGGTTACGGATCGTGTTGAGCGCCAGGTTCAGACGTGAGGCGATCTCCTTGTCCGCGAGCCCTTCGCAGATCAAGCCCAACACGTCACGCTCCCGGGCCGTGAGGTCGGTGAAGGAGGCCGTGGGCAGGTTCTGGCCATTGACGCGTTTCGCATTCGCCAGCTTTTCGATCAGCGTCTGGCTGAACCAGGAGGCATCTTTCATCACCGTCTCGATGGCTTCCACCAGCTCCAGCTCCGAGCGTTTACGCTCGGTGATGTCCATGAACACGAACAGGTAACACGCCGCGTCCTGAATGGTCACGGTGTCTGCCGCCAGGACACAGTGCATGATCTCGCCGCTCTTTTTGCGGACCTTGAAATCCATGCCTTCGATGTGCCCGCTCTTTTCCAGGATATCGAACAGCTGCACCTCGCCTTTGCCCTTATCGAGGAAGTCCATCTCGGCAACGGTTTTGCCAATCATCTCCAGGGTGGTGAAACCCAACGTGGAAAAAAACGCTTCGTTGGCGTCGACGATTTGCTGACGATCCGCCGTGCACACCATGATCGGAACCGGGGTTAACTTGAATGTCTTGGCAAACCGGTCTTCGCTCTGACGCAACGCGGTCTCCGCCTTACGCCTGGCTTCAAGATCGATGAACGAAAACAGCATGCAGTCTTCTTCATTCATGTCCAGAGGCTGCCCGGCCACAATGACCAGCTTGGTGCCGCCCTCGGGCATTTTGAGCTCGGCCTGCATCTGGGGAATGGTCGTCCCGGCGTTCAGCCGCTCGATGGCGAGGTCTTTGCGCTCTGCATTTTCCAACACATCGACCTCATAGACCGAGCGGCCGATCACGTTTTCCCGGGAATGCCCCGTCATCTCCAGAAATCCCTGATTCACTTTGATGAAGCGCAGATCGCTCAGACGGCAGATGACAGCGGGAGCCGGGTTGGCATTGAATGTCTTCTCGAAACGCTGTTCGGCACTCGCCCATTCAGTGGCGTCGGCCATGATCAAGACCAGCGATTCCGGCTCGCCGCTGCTGTCTGACAGCACCATGCTGCGCACGCGATGGACGCGGCTGCGATCCTCTTCGTCCCCGACCCGACTGACCTCGACGAGTACATCGCTGAACTCTTCACCGGCCGCCACCCGGCTGATCGGGTACTGGTCCGGGTCCAGCGGGTGGTTGTTGCGGTAGCGCAGCGAAAAGCGTTCACGGTAGGCGTCCCCGTCCACACCCAGCTCGCTCACTTCGTCCACCCCGTGCATCAGCAGCGCGGCTTCGTTGGCCCAGATGATGGTCTGATCGACCTCGACCAGAATCACACCATCCGACAACCCGGAAATAATCTGCTGCAACTGACGGCGGTTGGTTTCTCGGGCAAGCACAGCATCTGTCATGTCATCTCCTGGATCGGTTAACGAAGGCTGCACCTCGACTGTCAGGGCACAGCAAACCATCGAACTCGCCGCTGCAAGCTTAGTGCAGCGGCGCGCGCAAGCGTCGGTGCGAATGCACCAGTGCAACCGGTGCAAATGCGCCATCACAGGCTTGCGCGCTCTGCGCAGACTGATACCACGTCACAAAAGACGCATTGAGCCGCACTGATAGCGGCTCGTATCACGTCACGCACGCAGGTAGTGCGTTGCCATTGCACAAGAGGAATCGCTTATGACTTCGACTTACGCTGCCCCCGCTGCCCTTCACTCCGCCTCCCCGTTCAGGGTCTCGTGGAGTTCAGTCTTTGCCGGTGCGTCCATTACCCTGGTCACCTACCTGGTGCTGAGCGTACTCGGAACCGCGATCGGCGCCGGCGCAATCAATCCGTTGGCGCAGGGCAACCCGCTGCAAGGGTTCGGAACCGGCGCAGGTGTCTGGCTGTTTGTGAGCACATTGGTCGCCATCGGTGTCGGTGCCTGGGTGTCGGGCCGGACGGCGCCGGATCGCGGCGGTCTGCACGGTCTGCTGAGTTGGACCATCAGCACCCTGCTGACCACCTGGTTGCTGGCGTCGCTCGCGGGCTCATTGGTAGGCACCGCTGGCAACATCGCGGGCAAAGGTCTTTCCCTGGCTGCTGATGGCGTGGCCGCTGCGGCGCCCGGGGTTGGGCAGACGATCAAGCAACAACTGGACAAGAACGGCATCAGCCTGGATTGGGACAGCCTGAAATCAGAACTGGACACCACGCTCAAGCAGTCCGGCAAGCAGGCGCTTGATCCCGCAGCGCTCGAACAGAAGGCAGACGCCGCCGGAGAAGATGGCAAGCAGGCCGCGGCGCAAGCGTCCACTGATCCCACCCAGGCTGGCGATCAACTCAAGCAATGGTTTGAGCGCATTCAAAAAGCCGGCGAGCCCGCCCTGAATGCGGCGGACAAGGAAGCGCTGGTCAACATCGTCGCGGCGCGTACCGGCAAAAGTAAGGATGAAGCCCAACAGATCGTCGACAACTATGCCCGTGCTTATCAGGACGCTGCCGCCAAAGTGAACCAGCTCAAACAGCAGGCTGAGCAACAGGCCCGCGAAGCGGCAGACGTCGCGGCCAAGCAAGTTTCCAAGGCCGCCTGGGGTACGTTCTTCATGTTGCTGCTGGGTGGCGCAGTGAGTTTCTTTACCGCCCGTTACGCAATTCGGTCGCGCCCACAACTGCTGGTCGTCACTGAATAACGGATAACGCCCTGACGCGCACACTGAGTCCGGTACGAATCGCTTCGTACCGGACTTTTTTATGGAGCTAGAGAACAGGCTAGAGCTGGATGACGGCGAGCGCCCTGCGCAGCGGCTCGTCAGATATTTGGATGGGGCCATGAAAGGGTATGTCCATGTCCAGCACCAGATACACCGAAGCCGCGATAAGCAACGACGAGGCGACGAACATGCCGACGACCATCGAGTTGCTGGGTGCGCGGTACCCAAAACTCGCAAAAATAAGCGTCAGCCACGCAACCAGCATCCCGATCAAAGGGCCGGGAATCGCGCCTTCTGACTGCTCTACGATCCGCCAGCGTTGCTCGATGAGCGAACGGTATTGCTGACGGATGTCCTCCAGGATTGCCCTTGCGGAGCCGGCAATCAAAGGAGGCACCCGCTGATGACCAAGGCCCTCAGCTTGAGCCAGGTGGTATGCCGTCCTTGTTAAAGTCTTTCAGCCGTTCCTTTTCCTGTTCGGTCGAATGAGCAGGAACATCCTCTTTTTCAGGTGCCTCTTTCTTTTCTTCGGTCATGGTCATGTCCTCGGTCTGACGGATATCTGATTGGGCAGCCGCTCTGCGGAACGGTTCAGGAAAAATCCGTTACAGGCTGGCATGACGCTCCGGGAAAAGTAGCGCAGGGACTTCAACGCGATTCCGGCAAGCCTTCATGCGCTTTTGAACTGGCAATCGAAAACTCGCTCGGCACACTGACCCCGTTCTTGGCGGCCAGGATCTCGGCCATGACGCTGACGGCAATCTCCGCGGGGGTCTTGCTGCCGATGTAAAGACCGATAGGCCCACGCAGACGCTCGAGCGACGCCTCGGTCTCACCGAAATGCTCGATCAGGCGTTCGCGGCGTAGCTGGCTATTGCGGCGCGAGCCAATGGCGCCGATGTAAAACGCCGGACCGTGGAGGGCTTCGAGCAAGGCGAGGTCGTCGAGCTTTGGGTCATGACTCAGGGCGACGATGCAGGTTCGCACATCGACGGCGAAGTCGCGAACCACGTCATCCGGCATGCCGACGATGCGCTCCACCCCACTCAACCCCCACGCCTCAATGTGTTCAGGACGCGGATCGCACACCGCGACCTTGAAGCCGTTGAACAACGCCATGGTCGCCAGGTATTCGGCCAGTGCGCCGGCACCGATCATGAGCATGCGATACCCCGGCCCCAGCGTGTTGAGCATCTGCTGGCCGTCGAAACTGAATTGCTCCGGTGTTGCCGTAGGCTGGAGGGTCACCTGACCGGTACTCAGCGTCAGATGGCGGCGCACCAGCCGCCCGGCATCCAGCTGACGCAGCAGCTCATCGAGCGACTGCAACGCGGGGTCGAATTCGAGAACCAGTTCAAGGGTCCCGCCACACGGCAGACCGAAACGGTGAGCTTCATCGGCACTGACACCGTAACGCACCACCTCGGGGGCGCTGTCGCTCATTCCGCTTGCGCCATGGAGGGTCGTGTAGCGGTGAATCAGGTCGTCTTCGATGCAGCCGCCGGACACGCTGCCCACCACCCGGCCGTCGTTACGCAAAGCCATCATCGACCCGACCGGACGCGGTGAAGACCCCCATGTACGCGCCACCGTGGCGAGCAGTACACGCTCGCCGGCGGCAAGCCAGTCCCGCGCGGTGCGCAGGACCAGCAGGTCGATACTTTCCATCAGGCTCTCCTTTAGCGCATGTGCAGAATGATCGGGCTGCTGCTGGCGGGATCCGTGTGTTCACGCAATTTGCCCACCGCTTGCGCCTCGACGGCACTGCCCTGATTGCCCCAGTGACTGCGCATAAATGTCAGAACGTCGGCGATCTGTTGATCGGACAATTGCTCACGGAAGGCAGGCATACGATACGCGTCCGGCACCCCGGCCGCCACGACACGCTGGGAGCCATTGAGGGTGATGTTGATCGCCGAAGCGCTCTCTTTTGCCAAGGCGGAGGTCGCCCCCGCCAGCGGCGGCATCCACTCGGATTGCCCCTTGCCGTCCAGCCCGTGGCACGACGCGCAGCGCGTGGCGTAGGTTTGGGCGCCAGGCGTCTGCGGCCCCGCTGTTGCCGAGCTCTCCTGATACTGCCAGGGCGCGCCGTCGCGCTGAGGGTCACCGGGCAATGACTTGAGGTAACGGGCAATGGCGGTCAGATCATCATCGGTCATGAACTGGGTGGAATTGTTGAACGCCTCGGTCATCGAGCCATAGACCACCGCGTGCCTGTTGCGCCCCGTCTTGAGGAACTGCACGATCTCCGGCTCGCTCCACCGGCCAAGCCCGGTGTTGTGATCGTCCCGCAGGCTCGGCGCGTACCAGCCATCCAGCAAGGCTCCGGCGAGGAACGGTGTGCCCGATTCGTCGAGCGCTTTCTCATTGAACGCAAGCCCCCGGGGTGTATGGCAACTGCCACAGTGGCCCGCGCCCTGAACGAGATAGGCACCGCGATTCCACGCCTCATCCTGCGACGCGTTGGCCACGTACGGCTGGGGGTCGACAAACACGCCATTCCACAGCGCGATTGGCCAGCGCAGGTTCAGAGGCCAGGGAATCGCACTCGGGATGTTCGCCTGTTTGACCGGAGCCACGCCCTTCATGAAAAAGGCGTACAACGCGCGCACATCGTCATCGCTGAGCTTGGCGTATGAAGGGTACGGCATGGCGGGATACAGCCGGCGACTGCCGGGTGCCACGCCGTGACGCACGGCGCGATCAAAGTCGGCCAGGCTGTAGCGGCCGATGCCGGTTTCAGGATCGGGCGTGATGTTGGTGGCGTGTATCGCCCCCAGCGGCGTGGCCATTTCCAGGCCGCCCGCGAACGGCGCGCCGCCAGGCACGCTGTGGCAGGCCACGCAGTCGCCCAGTCTGGCGACGTATTCGCCACGGGCAACCAACGCCGGGCCGAGGTCGGCCACGGCGCCAGGCAGGTTTTCAAGACGCGAAACAGGTTCGCGCGTGACATACCAGGCCAGCAGGCCTGCCGCGACCAGGCATGGCACGGCCAGCCAGCCAGCGGTTCTTGCGAATCGGCTGTTCTTCATGGACGCTCCTGCGCTGATCAGGTAAAGGTGTGTCGGCTCAGGGGCAGGCTGCGGACCCGCTGCCCCGTCAGTGCGGCCACCGCATTGACGACGGCGGGCGCGACGGCAGGCAGCGGCGGCTCGCCGACACCTCCCATCTTTTCCCCGCTCTCGACCACCCGGACATGCACCCTTGCCATGCGCGCAGGCGGCAGAATCGGGTACAGATCGTAATTACGGGCGCGGGGTTTGCCCTCTATCCACACCGCTTCCTCCACCAGCGTCTGAGAAAGGCCCAGCGCCACGGCACCATTGACCTGAGCCTCGACAATCGCCGGGTTGACGATGCTGCCGGGGTCGATCGCCTGCCAGATGTCATGCACCTTGACCTGCCCGTTCTCGAGGGAGACTTCGGCAATCACCGCCGTCTGCGTGCCGAAAGGCGATGCCATCGCGACGCCGCGCGCACGCTTTGTGCCGTCCTCGGCGGTAAACGGTCCCCGCTTCCAGCCTCCCGACAATTCGCCCACCGCCTGCAGCAGCGAGGTCAGGCGCTTGTTGTCGCGCAGCAGGTGCAGGCGCAGCTCGAACGGGTCCTTGCCGCCCTTGTCGGCCAGCTCGTCAAGGAACGACTCGTAAAAAAAGTCGTTGAGTGAATTCCCCACTGAACGCCAGTAACCCAGCATGGCCGGGCCTTTGACGTAGATCTGGGCGATGCGTTTGTTGGGGATGGCGTAGGACTTGCCCGACAATCCTTCCAGAGCCGTCGGGTCGAGCTTGTCACCCTGCTTGCCCGCAAGGGCCTCGGTAGGTCCCTCCGTGGCGCTGACCGCTTCAATCGCCAGCGGCCAGCCGTCGTTATCCAGCGCCGCACGGAAATTGACGGCGGCAACCGGACGGAGCACGTCGCGCAGAAATTCCTCCTCGCGGGTCCAGATGAGCTTGACCGGACGCCCGACCGCCTTGGCCAGGACGATGGCCTGGGGGTACGGGTTGGCGGAGTCGTACAGAAAGTGCCGCCCGAAGAACCCGCCCAGCAGCGGCGAATGCAGCGTAATCTGCGAAAGGTCGAGACCGGTGCGTTTGGCGATGTCAGCGCGGAACATGTCCGGCGCCTGATTGGGCAGCCAGACCTCCAGCGAGCCATCCGGGTTGAAGCGCGCCAACGCCGACGGCGGCTCCAGCTGGCCGTGATTCAGGTACTGGTTGTGGTATGTCGCGTCGACACGGACCTTGGCACTGGCCAGGCTCGCGACAACGTCGCCTTCGTTTTCATCGTCGCGGGCAGGGCCTTTCTCCGCCGCCAGCCGCTTGAAATACGCATCGCTGGAAAAGTCCGCGGGCATCGGTCTTACTTTGCTGTCGGCCTTGGGTTCCTGCCAGTCGACCTGAACCGCTTCCACCGCACGTTTTGCGTGCCACCAGCGTTCGGCGACCACGGCCACGGCACCGTCGAGACGGTGCACGGAATGCACGCCCTTCATGGCCTTGACCTGGTCTTCGTTGCGCAGGTTCGCGACCGTCATGCCCAGGCGCGGCGCATGCTGAACGGCGGCGTGCAGCATGCCGTCGACCTTGAGGTCGATGCTGTAGAGCGCCTTGCCGGTGGACTTGTCGTAGGCATCGATGCGCTTCACGGGCTTGCCGATCCAGCGGAACTGACTCGGATCGCGCAGTTGCACGCTGGCAGGATCGGGAACCGGCAGGCTCATCGCACGCTCGGCCAACGCGCCGTAGTCGAGCGAGCGACCGGAGGCGGCATGGACCACCTTGCCCGGTTCGGTGGTCAACTCGCTGACCGGTACTTTGAGGGCCTGCGCGCCCGCCTCCATCAGCATGGCGCGGGCCAAGGCGCCGAGGCGGCGCATGACCGGGTAGCTCATGCGCACCGACATGCTGCCGCCGGTGATGCGCATGCCGTTTTCCATCACCACATAGGCCTCGCCAGGCGGCGCGGCTTCGACCAGAAAGGTCGCAGGGTCGGCGTCCAGTTCTTCACCGATGATCTGCGCCATCGCGGTGAACGTGCCCTGCCCGCCTTCCATGAACGGGCACAGCAGGCGCACCCGGTTGTCAGGGCGGATTTCCAGAAACGCCGGAACTTGCGTGCCACGCTCGGCCGTCGCTGCAGCCGCAGCCTGCACGCGGGCCGATCCAAGCGGCAAGCCGAAGCCCAGCACCAGAGCGCCCACCGCGGTCCCTGTCAGAAAACGACGTCGGGACAGGTTGACCGGGTCAGTCAAGGCAAGTGCGGAGGGTTGCAAGGCAGGGTCGATACGGACGTTCATCACGCGTCTCCTTTGCCGGCCAGTTCATGCACGGCGGCATGAATGGCGTTGTAGGTGCCGCAGCGACACAGATTGACCATCGCGGCCTCGATTTGCGCATCACTCGGTGTGGGGTTGTGCTTGAGCAGCGCCGTGGCTGCCATGACCTGCCCGGACTGGCAATACCCGCACTGGGCAACCTGAAGATCGACCCAGGTCGCGACGACACGCTTGCCCACGTCATCGGCCTCAATCGCCTCGATGGTGGTGACCTCTCGGCCGACCACCCCCGCCACGGGCGTGACGCACGAGCGCACCACATTGCCGTCTACCAGCACGGAGCAGGCCCCGCACTGCGCCAGGCCACAGCCATACTTGGTGCCGGTCATGCCCAGGTCATCGCGGATCACCCACAACAGGGGCGTGTCGGCGTCGGCATCGACCTGATAGGTCTTCTGGTTGATTCGTAGTTCCATGGCTCACCCGCTTGATCATCGGTTGATGTGCATTGTTATGAGGGGTGACGCGCAGCGAGGCGCATCACCGGTAAAGCCTGTCTTTCGCTCAGGGTCCCGCGTTGTCGAGTGCTTGTGCCTCAATGGGCTGCCCGCGCAGCAACGCCATGTCCCGACTGGGCGCCGTCCCGAACAGGCGACCGTATTCGCGGCTGAACTGTGAGGGGCTTTCATACCCGACGGCGAAGGCCGCCCGCGAAACATCCAGCCGCTCCATCAGCATCAGGCGACGTGCCTCGTTCAGGCGCAGCCACTTCTGGTACTGCAGCGGGCTCATGCCGGTCAGTTGGCGGAAATGATGGTGAAAGGTCGGTGCGCTCATTTGCACGCGGGCCGCCAGCTCATCGATGCGCAACGCCGCGGCGTAGTTGAGCTTGAGCCAGTCGATGGCTTTGGCAATGCGATAACCCTGGCCATCGACGGCCGTGATCTGCCGCAGCCTTGGCCCCTGATCCGTATTGAGCAGCCGATAGTGGATCTCCCGCAAAATCAGCGGCGCCAGTACGGGGATCGCCTCAGGTTCGTCGAGCAACGTCAGCAGGCGATCAAGCGCGCTTTCCAGCGCCGATGACAGGTGGCCAATCCCGGCACCTGCCGCTTCCGCTCGCTGACGGGTTGCAGGCAAGCCACCTTGAGTGATGACCTCGGCGAGCATGCTCACATCCAGTTTCAGCACGAGCCCGACACAGGGCTGCTCGGGACTGGCAACCATCACTTCGGAGTTGGCGGGCAAATCCAGTGAGGTGACCAGCAATTGCGACGGGCCGTAGCGGTAACCCTCGCCTCCCACCCACAACCGTTTCTCGCCACGGCCCACCAGAATCAGGCTCGGCTCGATCATGCACACGGCGGGAGGCGCCGGCTGGTCACGACGAAACAGCGACAGTCCGGGAATGGCGGTGGCGATGTCACCCGTCACGCTCACGCGGGGGTCGATGTTTGCCGCCAAGGGGGATTCATGGCGCGGGGTGATCGGCATCATGTCAGGTCTCTTCTGTTGACCGAACTCTAATGCGCTGCAGAGGCGTTTCCTATCCATCGCCCCGCATCCTCATAGGATTAGGCAAGCATTCAAGAGGAATGCACTAGGGCACAGGCGGATCGACAGGGAGAATGTGTCGAACTGTTACGAAAAAGGACTAACGCAACCCACCCCTCACCGAGCCATGCGGGGAAGAAACGCCTGCACGGCTGACTCGCATCAACCGACCCGTCCCCAGAGACCCGCTTTTTTCAGCACAACTTCTCCGCAAAACGAATCAACGCGCTTGTCGCATCACAGGAATTCCCATGACGTCTCGCTCTACAGAAAAACGCGGCTGGAGCGCCGTGCTCGCCATGTCGCTGGCCGCCTTCGCGCTGGTCGCGTCAGAGTTCATGCCGGTCAGCCTGCTGACCCCCATCGCCGCAGAACTGCAGATCACCGAAGGCCAGGCCGGCCAGGGTATTTCCGTATCCGGTGCCTTCGCACTGGTCACCAGTCTGGTCATCGCAGCGATCGCCGCGCGGGTCGAACGCAAGAAGCTGCTGCTGTGCCTGACCTTGCTGATGATCGTCTCGGGCACGGTCGTCGCGCTCGCGCCAGGCTACCCCTCGTTCATGTTTGGACGCGCCTTGATCGGCATCGCGATCGGCGGTTTCTGGTCATTGTCGGCGGCGACCGCCATGCGACTGGTGCCGCCTGACCAGGTTTCCCGGGCCCTGGCCATTGTCAATGGAGGTAATGCGCTCGCAACGGTCATTGCAGCCCCGGCAGGCAGCTTTCTTGGCGCGTTGATCGGCTGGCGCGGCGCTTTCTTCTGCGTGGTGCCTGTCGCAACGCTGGCGGCCGTGTGGCTGCTGATCAGTCTGCCGTCCTTCAAGGCCGAGCGTCAGGCAGGCAGCGGCAACGCCCTACGGTTGATGAAGCAGTTGCCCGTTGCCTTGGGCATGATCGCAGTGAGCGTGTTTTTCATGGGTCAGTTCATGCTGTTCACGTATTTGCGCCCGTTTCTTGAAGGGGTCACCGGTGTCAGCGTCTCGACACTGTCGTTCATGTTACTGGGCCTGGGCGTTGCAGGTTTTGTCGGGACCTTTCTGATCGAAAGGTTCATCGGCAATGGCCTCTACCGGACACTGACGGTCATACCGCTGGTCATGGCCGTTATCGCGATGGCGCTGGTGAGCGTCGGTGCGTCGCCGGTGCTGACCGCCCTGCTCCTCGGTCTGTGGGGGCTGGTCGCCACCGCTGCGCCCGTCGGATGGTGGACATGGCTGGCGCAAACGCTCCCTGACGATGCAGAAGCCGGTGGCGGCTTGCTGGTGGCTATTGTCCAATTGGCTATCGCTGGCGGCGCAATCATCGGCGGCCTGGCCTTTGACCTGAGCGGGTACAAAGCCACCTTCGAACTCAGCGCATCCGTCCTGGTGGCCGCATCTATGCTCGCCTGGCTGGCGGGTCGCTACGCCACTGAGGTTCATCTTTCCGAGTCGAACGCAACAGCCTGACCAGGTCTGCAAATGTAATGGTCAGCCGACCATCGTTCCGCCAATCGGCAGCATGCGAAGTCAGAGTGATCAAAATGCATTACCGTCTGTCCCAGTAGAAGCCGCTTCATGAAAGCGGTGGAAAAGGTTCTAATGCATGCTTTCGGAAATGTGCAAATCACCGAGTAGCATCATGAGGTACGCATTCCTATCGCCTATGGAGCAGGACACGCATGACCCAGCGCCCCCCCACCCCTGTATTCAAATCCGTCGGATGCGCTGAATGCCGCAATCTCGACGGACTGGGATTCGACTTCACCATGGCCTTTCAGCCGATCTTCAACGTGAAGACCGGCGCTGCCTACGCTTACGAGGCGCTGGTGCGCGGTATCAACGGAGAGTCCGCTGCGAGCATCCTGGGAAGGGTGAACGACAGCAACCGTTACCGGTTCGACCAGTCTTGCCGGGTCAAGGCCATCGAGCTGGCCGCGCAGCTTGGGCTGTTAGCGATTCCTGATTGCAAACTCAGCATCAACTTTTTGCCCAATGCCGTTTACAGGGCCGAGACGTGCGTGCGCGCGACCCTGGAAGCCGCTCGCCTTTTCGATTTCCCCGTCGGGCGCCTGATGTTCGAGGTCACGGAAGGTGAGCGTGTGGACGATCCCGAGCACCTGAAGTCGATTTTTGAAGAGTACGAGCGTCAGGGTTTCACCACGGCCATCGATGACTTCGGATCGGGCTACTCGGGCCTCAACTTTCTGGCGATGTTCCAGCCTAATGTCCTGAAAATCGACATGGCGCTGACCCGTGGAATCGATCAGGATCGAGCGCGCCAGGCCATCCTCGAGGGCATTGTGCTGGTGGCGAGCCGGTTGGACATTACCGTCATCGCCGAGGGAATCGAGACGCCGCAGGAGTGCGAAACCTTGCTGAAGATGGGCGTTGAGCTGATGCAGGGCTACCTGTTCGCCCGGCCGGCAATCGGCGTGCTGGCCGGCATGTCGCCGTATCCAGGACCGTAGACGGGTAATTCGCACCGGTAGAACACCTAATCGCTCCCTATTTTCAGCGTCACGTACCGAGTTCCAGGAGTTTGTCATGCCATCCATTGACCTGAGTTTGCTGGGTGGACGTTATTCCCCTGTGGCGCTCATTGAGCGCGAAAGAAAGGTCCTGGGTCAGATCGCCAGCGGTATGCCGCTGGCGGAAGTGCTGAATGATCTGCTGCTCGCCATTGAAGCGCAGAGTCGTGACATGAAGGCTTCGGTGCTGTTCTTGAGCGAAGACGGTCAGTACATGCTGCACGGCGCGGCGCCCAGCCTGCCAGCGCCTTACAACGAAGCCATTCACGGAATCGCCATCGGCGAGGGCATTGGCTCGTGCGGTACCGCTGCGGCTCGCGGTGCTGCCGTTTATGTCGACGATATCGCCAGCAGCCCGCTGTGGCAGGGATACGCAGACCTTGCGGTTCCGCACGGCCTGCGTGCTTGCTGGTCCATGCCGATCAAGGCAGCGGACGGGAAAACCCTCGGCACCTTCGCGGTCTACTACGGCGAACCCCGCACGCCAACCGATGGCGACATTGAAGCCATCGCGGTCATCGCCCAGACCGTTGCGCTGGCCATTGAACGGCATCGCTCGGATCAGCGACTGCGCCAGAGTCAGGACGAACTGCGTGATCTCAACAATTACCTCGAACGCAAGGTCAATGAGCGCGCCACAGAGCGAAGCCGGACCTGGCTGCTCAGCAATGACCTGCTGTCCGTCATCAACGCCCACGGCATCATCGAGGCGTCCAACCCTGCCTGGACGATTGCATTAGGGTGGTCTCCGGAAGAGTTGCACACCACCTTTCTGTCCTTTGTCCATCCGGACGATGTTCCCGGCAGCGAAGCCGTATTCAGCCAGGCTGCGCGCGGCCGCCCGGTCTCCCGTTTTCAGAATCGCGTCCGGCATCGCAACGGCACGTATCGCTGGGTCGCGTGGGTGGCCGTACTCGAAGACGGAAAGGTCTATTGCAGCGGGCGTGACATCACTCACGAAAAAGATCAGGCCAACAACCTGGCGATTCGTACCCGGGAACGTGATCGGGCCTGGGGACTGTCTCAGGAGCTGCTGGTGATCGCATCGCCCAACGGCACCCTGGATGAAGTCAACGGGCGCTGGACCGAACAGCTGGGATGGTCCGAAAGCGAGCTGGTCGGTACCACGTTTTCTGATTACACCCACCCGGACGACCTGGCGGGCTCGCTGGCTGCATTCACCACCATATTCGAGACACCGCTGACCGTGCCCTATGAGTACCGACTGCGCCACAAGGACGGTTCGTATAAATGGTTCAGCTGGACAGGCACCTTCGAGGACGGTCGGGTGTACGCCGCAGGTCGACATGTGACCAAGGAAAGAGAACAGGCCGAGGCGCTGCGTCAGTCCCAGAAGATGGAAGCCTTCGGACAACTCACTGGCGGCGTGGCCCACGACTTCAATAATCTGCTGACGGTCATCCGCTCTTCGACCGATCTGTTGATGCGTCCGAAACTGACCGATGAACGAAGACAACGGTACGTGACCGCCATTTCAGAGACGGTCGATCGTGCCGCCCGGCTCACCGGGCAGTTGCTCGCCTTCGCGCGCAGACAAGCCCTTCAGCCTGAAGTCTTTAGCGTCTGTGAAAACGTCGATGCCATCAGCGGGATGATGAGAACGCTCAGTGGCTCGCGAATCGAGACGGTTTTCCAGCTTGCCGAGCAGCCTTGCTGTGTGAACGCCGACCCCAGCCAGTTCGATACGGCACTGGTCAACATGGTCGCCAACGCCCGGGACGCGATGATGGGAGAAGGCACGCTCACCATCACGGTGCGCCCGGTCGAATCCATGCCCACCGTCAGGCTTCACCCTCCTTCGACCGGTGCTTTCGTGGCCATTTCGATCTCGGATACTGGCGCGGGCATACCTGCGACGCAGCTTGAGCACATTTTCGAACCTTTCTTCACCACTAAAAGCGTCGGTGAGGGCACGGGATTGGGCCTCAGTCAGGTATTCGGCTTCGCCAAGCAGTCCGGCGGAGAGATCGCGGTGGCAAGCGAATTAGGGAAAGGCACGACGTTCACCCTCTACCTGCCGCGAGTGAGCGAAGACGGCTGGACGTCGAAGCAGGTCCTCGCAGATCTGCCATTGGAAGAGGGTCACGGCACCTGCGTATTGGTCGTTGAAGACAATGGCGATGTGGGAACCTCTGCGGTGCAGGCATTGACCGAGCTAGGGTACAGGACCGTGCTCAGCGCCAATGCTCACCAGGCCATGGCCGAGCTTGAATCCGCTGCCCACCCGTTTGATGTCGTTTTTTCCGACGTGGTCATGCCTGGCATGACGGGCATCGAGTTTGCTCACGCGCTTCGTACACGCTATCCGCAACTGCCGGTCGTTCTGACTTCCGGCTACAGCCATGTACTCGCTGACAAGGGCTCCGACGGCTTCGAGCTGCTGCACAAACCCTACTCCCTCGATCAGCTTTCCCGAGCCCTGAGGAAAGTGGTCAGAAAATGAAGCGCCTTTTTTGTAAAAATCCTCGGCTGGCGGGCGACTGCTTCACCTGTTCTCTGCTTTCTTGGCCTCTTCGCTGAGCTCGACGACCAGCTTTGCCGCGTCTACCTCGTTTTCCCGGTAATGCGTGCTGCCGTCGACATCGGTCACTTCAAAGATCTGTTGACCTTCCCCGCGACGCAATGCCTCAGGCACTTCAGTCCCTTCCAGCTTCTTGACAGTGACGGCCATGGAAATTCCTCGCTTTGCCTGCATGCTGCTGGCACGCCTGCTGTGGGTGTAAAACTCGGATCTCAACGGCATACGGCCGTTCAATTTTCCTTCCTGTAAAAAAATTGAACCATTTTGATGGCGATCTGCCCTATCCCACGCGCGGCGTTGCCGCATCCTTATCCTCATCAAGATATTGCCTCATGAAGACTATGAAAAAGCTCCTGATCGCTGCGTTCTGCCTGTCCAGTCTCTCGCTGAATGCCCACGCCGCCGACATCTCCGGCGCACTCGGCGCCACCAGCCAAGGCGGCCTTACCGCCCGCGTCGGCCTGGGTTTCGATTGGGACAAAAGCTGGATGGAAAGCACGACGGGCAAACTGACCGGCTATTGGGATCTGGGTTATACCTACTGGGAAGCCGGCGATGAAGCAGGCGGCCGTCATTCCGTGTCCTTCGCCCCGGTCTTCGTTTACGAATTCGGAAGCGGCCATGTCAAGCCATTCGTGGAAGCGGGCATTGGCGTCGCGATGTTCTCAGGCACAACGGCGGGCGATCAAAAATTCGGTTCCGCCTTCAACTTTGAAGACCGCCTGGGCGCCGGCCTCAAGATCGGGGATACGCAAAAGGTAGGCTTGCGCGTCACCCATTACTCCAACGCGGGCATCAAAGAGCCAAACGACGGGATCGAATCCTACGCGCTGTTCTATAGCCATTCGATCTGACGCGAACGCTAATCGGGTCGTAGAAAACCGGGTGGCATGTTTCTCACATGCCACCCCCCACGCCGAGACCCGTCCGGGGCTGCGGAACCAACATTTTCAGCGGTTTGTCATAACCTTAACTACACGTTTGACGAGCAAAGATATGGCCGATTGGTACAGTAAATCGTTGGGGCATGGAGCATCCGTCTACCATCGTTTGAGAATCCTGGACGAGATCCGGCTGTTGCTGTGCCCCACGGCTGAATCCCCCTACCGCCTGATGATCAATGCCGCCACGGCAGAAACGTTTGTATTTTTCCCGAATGAGCACGCCGAGATTGCACGGGCGTTCGGGGCGCTCGCCTGCCCTTCCCCCGACGAAAACCCGGAGCATCTGGTCGACCTGCAGTATCGTCCCGTCATCATCACTGACAGCACGCGCGAACTGCTGCAACCGACGCCGCTGACCCCGTCTTAAAGACTTCATCGATGAAGCCTGCCCCGCAAGTCGCTCCTTGAAAAGATGGCTAGCGCACGCCCTCGCTTTGGATAGAATAGCTGTCCGCAACAACCAGCAGCATCAGCACCGCCCCGTACACTCATCGTGTTGCTGGCTGAATCAGTAGAGGTCTGAGACGTGGAACATTTAAAACGCCTGAAAAGCGGCATTGAGGGCCTTGATACCCTGTTGAAGGGTGGATTGGTCGCGGGGGCTTCGTACATCGTTCAAGGTCGCCCTGGCTCAGGGAAAACGATCCTGGCGAATCAGATCGGTTTCAACCATGTGCGCAACGGCGCAAATGTCCTCTTCGCCACGTTGCTCGCAGAGCCTCACGATCGGCTGTTCCATTTCCTGTCGACGCTCAGTTTTTTCGACAAAAGCCAGATCGGCGGAAAAATCCAGTTCGTCAGCGCATTCGACACCCTGGAAAATGAGGGTCTGGACGAAGTCGTCAAGTTGCTGCGTCGGGAAATCAGCAGACAGAAGTCCACGTTGATGATCCTGGATGGCCTCTTGAACGCCCGCTCTCAGGCCGAACTGCCTATCGATACCAAGAAGTTCATTTCGGAGCTTCAGGGCCATGCCGCCTTTGCTGGCTGCACCGTCATCTTCCTGACCAGCTCGCAGCTGGACGACGGCAGCCCGGAGCACACGATGGTCGATGGCGTCATCGAGATGGGTGAAGAGACCTTTGGCCCCAGGACCGTGCGCCGCATGAGGCTTCGCAAAACCCGCGGAAGCGGTTCGTTGCCGGGTGCGCACGAGTTTGAAATCACGGACAAGGGCATCGACGTTTACCCAAGGCTCGAGAGCGTCTTGAGCTGTGCGTCAGTGGTTGACCTGGCGTCGATCGCGCCTGTCAGCAGTGGCATCGACTCCCTGGATCCGCAGATCGGCGGCGGACTTGTCGGCTCTTCGGTCACGTTGCTCACCGGCCCGTCCGGCGCCGGAAAAACCTCCATCGGCATGCACTTCCTGAGCAAATGTACGCCGCAGGAGCCTGGGCTGTTATTCGGGTTTTTCGAATCGCCACAGCGGCTGAGGGTCAAGGCCAACGCGTTCGGTATCGACCTTGACGCCATGCAGAGCAGCGGAGCCCTGCACGTCATCTGGAATCCCACGACACCCGGCCTGATTGACAAGCTGGGCTACCAGCTGCTCGAGGTTGTCGAGGAGAAAGGGATCAAGCGAGTCTTCATCGACAGCCTCAGTGGAATGGGCCGCGTCGCGGCGGACAAAAGCAGAATTCATGACCTGCTCGCCGCACTGATGGCGGAGTTGCGCACCCGAGGTGTCACCACCGTGGCCTCGTGGGAGACGCAAACATTATTGGGCAGTGAGATCGATGCACCCGCCTCGGATCTCTCGAGCATCGTGGACAATCTGCTCCTCATCCGATTCGCACGAAAAGGTTCTGAACTTAAACGCGAGCTTTTTATTCTGAAAATCAGAGACAGTGCCTACGACCCTTCTCTGCTCGAGGTGGCTATAGGTGATTTTGGGGTAGCCGTGAATAAGGTCTGACTCATGCACATGTTAAAAACGACACAGCGAGTCTGGCTTGCGCGTCCAAGCACATTTGACAGGCTCCGACGAGCGCTCAAGTCATGACGACCATTCTTATCGTCGACGACGAATACCTGATTGCAGACATTCTGAGCTTTGCGCTTGAGGATGAGGGTTACATGACTGTCACCGCCGGAAGCGGGAAGAAGGCGCTTGAGATTCTGGACAGGGAACGCCCCGATCTCATCATCACCGATTTCATGATGCCCGGCATGACAGGTATCGAGTTTGCAGACGCGGTGAGGAGCAAGGATCTTCACGCCGCCACCCCGATCATGCTCATGAGCGGGGCACAAGCGTATCTCGGGGTCGCGCGTCCAGATCTCTTCATCGAGGTCCTGGATAAACCGTTTGATATCGATGTGGTGGTCCAGAAGATCAAATCGCTGGTTGCCCGGAGCTGACCGCTCCCCGTTGCCTGTCGCAAGGATAAGCACCGCCCGCGCCAGCCCAATTCCGTACCCCACTCGATCTCCCGCTCCGGCCTGCGCTGGTTCAGGGAAAGCACCTCTGCCCCGGCGCAGACCTTGGGTATCAAAACGTAACGCTGGCCGTGAGCCGGGCGGTTCTCAACGCACCCTCTTCCACCTGAAGCGTGCTGCTGCCCGTGGTCGACGGGTAGTATTCCTTGTTGAACAAGTTGTCGATGTTCAGTTGCAGGCTGGTTTTGTAGTCGTGGGTCGGCAGGTCCCAGCGAACGAACGCGTCGGCCACGGTGTAGCTGTCGAGCCAGAAGCTGTTGGCATCGTCACCCGGACGCTGGCCGACGTAGCGAGCACCGGCGCCGACATGCCACTTGCCCGTGTCAGCCGGCAGCGCGAGATGGTGGGTCAGATAGAGGCTGGCGCTGTGCATCGGCGCGTTGGGCAGACGATTGCCTTCCTGCTCGGGCGACTCGTCGTTCTTCAACACCTCCGTATGGTCATACGCGTAGGTGCCGATCACGCTCCAGTTTTCGGCGATCTCACCGGTCACATCCAGCTCGACACCGCGTGAACGTGCTTTACCCACCGCTTCGTCGATGCTGTCGCCATTGCTTTGCAGCACGCTGTTCACCAGGTTCTTCTTGACGATGTCGTACACCGCCAGGTTCACATTCAGCGTCTCGACCGGCGTGTATTTGATCCCTGCCTCGTAGCTGCGTCCCTCGGTGGGTTTAAAGCTGTTGCCCGCATCATCGGCGTCGTTGGGCACGAAGGAGCGGCTGTAGTTGGCGTAGAGCGCCACCGTTTCAGTTGGCTGATAGACGATCCCGCCAAAAGGAATGAATTTGTCCCCGTTGGAATCGGCGCCCGGCGCATACGCGCGGCCCAAGCCCTGATCGCTGTACTGATCCCAGTGCTCCTGGCGACCGCCGAAGACCAGGATCCAGCGATCATTCAGGTGCCAGTTGTCCTTGAAGTACGCCGAGGTGGTCACGAGGTTATTTTCAGCATTGCTCTGTGCAGCGCTGACGGTTACAGGCTCGGCGAGGTTGCCGTAGGCGGGATTCTGGATATTGAGGTTACCGGCCGTAGTGTTGGTATTGCGGTAGGTTTTGCCACGGTATTTATCCAGCGACTCATTGTCCACGCCGACCGTGATCTCGTGCCGTTGGCCGAAGATCTGCTGGTCGCCCAGAAAATCCAGCGCGGTATAGCGGCTTTCATAGTCGTAATGGCCACCGTTGGCGATTCGCCGCAACGTGTTGCCGTTCAGCGTGCTCGGCTGCGCGATGGCGAGGCTGTAACGATCCTCTGTCCAGCCGTAGGTCAGTCGGCTGCGCCAGTCGTCATTGAGCTGATACTCGAACTTGGCGGTCGTGCTTTGGCTGATGCCCTCCGTCTTCGCCCAACGCTCATCCAGGCGATCACGGTAGCTGATGTCCGCGGGATGCCCGCCCACAAACACCGTGCCGCGATCAAAGGGGCTGGCGTAGTCGTTGTAGGTGTAGGCCAGCGAGAAACTCGCACGATCACCCACCCAGGCAATCGAGGGTGCAATCAGTGTGTGCTCATCGACACCGTAATTGCGCCAGTAGTCTTCATGGCTGCGCTCGGCAATCAAACGATACGCCAGGCCGGTATCGCCCAACGGTCCGGTCGTGTCGACGCCGAAAGACCCGCCTCCTTCGCTGTACCCCGACCCGGTCAGGGTCGTGCTGCGGGTGAACTGCGGCTGTTTGCTGATCACGTTAATCAGGCCGCCGGGCTCAAGCGCCCCGTACATCAGGGACGCGGGCCCCTTCAACACTTCCACATGGTCGGTGGTGGCGCCCAGGTTGTGGCCGATGGCCGAACGAATACCGTCGCGCAGGATGGAGTTGTCGTCGTTGCTGCCGAACCCGCGTTTGATCACGGCATCCTTGGTGCCGCCCAAGGTGTTGGTCTGCGTGACGCCGCTGACGAAACGCATCGCATCGTTGAGGTCCTTCACCTGATAGTCATCGAGCGTCTGTGCTGTCACGGTGTTGACCGTCTGCGCCTCGTCGCGGTTCTGGGTCGATCCTCTGCTCGCGGTGCTGCTATCGGCGCGGGTATAGCTGTCGGAGTCTCCACTTGCGTCATAGGTCGACTCAATGGTGCTGACCGGAAGCTCGGTGACCGGTTGGGCAGCCATCGCCAGACATGGCAGCGCAGAACACAAGAGGAGCGAAGCATTGGTGCGGTTGAGCAGCATGACCACGTAAGTGACTCCGTAGAGGAAAGCGAAAGAGAATGATTCCTATCTCATCTACACGGGTCGAAACGGTATTTACCTCACAGGTTTTTGAAAAATATTTTTGAATCGCTGCACACCCTGCCTCATGCACCTGACGCTGGCTGCGCAGGTAAAGAAATGCACTCGCTTTAGCCCTGGTCGCCTTTCAATGGCAAACTCTCCCTCATTTGATCCTTTCGGAGACCACCATGCTGCGTGCATTTGAGCGATGGCTCGATCCCTTCCCACCCGACGAAGTCCCGCCACCGCCCGACGGCCTTGCGCGGTTTCTGTGGGCCTGCACCCGTGGCGCACGGGGCTACATCCTCGCGCTCGCGTTGCTCAGCGCCGGCGTGTCGATCTACGAGGCGTGGCTGTTTTCCTTCCTCGGCCAGGTCGTGGACTTGCTCTCGACCTGGAAGACCGGCGGCGGGGTGTCGGATCAGGAACGTCACGTGCTGTGGGGCATCGGTATTGTGTTGGTGACCAGCATCGGGCTGGTGGCGTTGCGCACGATGGTGCAGCACCAGATATTGGCGATCAACCTGCCGCTGCGTCTGCGCTGGGACTTTCACCGCTTGATGCTGCGCCAGAGCCTTTCATTCTTTTCCGATGAATTCTCAGGCCGGGTCACGACCAAAGTGATGCAGACCGCACTGTCGGTGCGTGAAGTGCTGTTCACCCTCATCGAAATCGCGCCCGGGATCGGCGTGTATTTCATCGCGATCATCGCGCTGGCCGGTGGCTTCGCGCTGAAACTGATGCTTCCGTTCATAGCGTGGATTGTGTTGTTCGGGCTGGCCATGTGGTACTTCGTACCGCGCCTAGGGAAAGTCGGCCAGGAACAGGCCAATGCGCGGTCGTCGATGACCGGACGGATCTCGGACGCCTACACCAACATCACCACCGTCAAACTGTTCTCCCATTCCAAACGTGAAGCGCACTTCGCACGCGCGGCAATGGAGGACTTCAAGCAGACCGGCTTCCGGCAGATGCGCCTCGTGAGCCAGTTCGAGATCGTCAATCAGGCGCTGGTGGTCGGCTTGATTCTGGCAGCCGGAGGCTATGCACTGTGGTTGTGGCACCAAGACGAAGTCGGCGCGGGCGCCGTCGCGGCGATTACCGCCATGGCGCTGCGCATCAACGGCATGTCCCACTGGATCATGTGGCAAATGACCTCGCTGTTCGAAAATATCGGCACGGTACAGGATGGCATGGCCACCTTGACCCGCGGCCCCAAGGTTCAAGATGCGACGCACGCAAGCGTGCTGGTGACCTCCGGCGGCGCCGTGACCTTCGACAAGGTGAGCTTCAATTACGGTGGCGAGCGGCAAGTGCTCGACGGGCTGAGCCTGAGCATCCAGCCAGGGGAAAAGATCGGTTTGGTTGGGCGCTCAGGCGCGGGCAAATCCACGCTGATCAACCTGCTGCTGCGCTTCTACGACGTGGACAGCGGCGAGATTCGCATCGACGGACAGAACATCGCGCACGTCACCCAGGACAGCCTGCGCAGCGCCATCGGCATGGTCACTCAGGACACCTCGCTGCTGCACCGCTCCATTCGCGACAACATCGCCTACGGCCGGCCCGACGCGACCGATGCCCAGATTCACAGCGCCGCAGCCAACGCGCAAGCCGACGGTTTCATCCGCCAGCTCAGCGACAAGCAGGGCCATACGGGGTACGACACCCTCGTGGGTGAGCGCGGTATCAAGCTGTCGGGCGGCCAGCGCCAACGGGTCGCGATTGCGCGCGTGATGCTCAAGAACGCCCCGATCCTGCTGCTGGACGAGGCCACCAGCGCGCTGGACTCGGAAGTCGAAGTTGCGATTCAGGAAAGCCTCGATGAAATGATGGAAGGCAAAACCGTGATCGCCATCGCCCACCGGCTTTCGACGATAGCCGCCATGGACCGACTCATCGTCATGGATGACGGCCGTATCATCGAACAAGGCACGCACACTGAATTGCTCGCGAAAAACGGCGTCTATGCACGGCTGTGGCAGCACCAGAGTGGCGGGTTTCTGGGTGAGGACCAAGGCGTGGTCGAGGTCAGCGAGCAGGCTTGAGCGTTGTTAGCCCAGCAACTCGGTGATCCACCGCACCTGCTGGGCCAGCGCTTGCACCTTGGTTTCGGGCACGTTCTGGCGTGCGCGCAAGAACTGATTCAGAGTCTTCTCTTTCTGCTTGAGCCTGCGCTGCCATTTGGCGACAAAGGCGGCGCTGCGTTCCTGCATCTGCAGCGGACCGAAATACAGTTCTTCAGCGGTGTACAGCACAGGGCCGCTACGCTCGGCAACGATGATTTCGTAGTCGAAGCGATTTTCCCGCAGCACCTCTTCGAAGAGGATGCGGTAATTGTTTTCCATCAACCACTGGCGAAGCGGCTGCTCGCCGCCGTTGGGTTGCATGATCAAGCGTTCACGACCCGTGAGGTACGCCCTGCCGCTGTCGAGAATATCGCGGATGGTTTCCCCGCCCATGCCGCAGAAGCTGATGGCCGTAATCCCGTCCTCGGGCTTGATCGCCTCAAGGCCGTTGGCCAGGCGCACGCTCATCCGGTCATCGAGATCGTTCTCACGCACGGTACGCTCGGCTGCGCGGAACGGCGTCATCGCCACCTCACCCGCAACCGCGTACTCGATCGCCCCACGGCGCATGAGCGCCACCGGCAGGTAGCCGTGGTCCGAGCCGATATCCGCCAGCCGCGCCCCGACCGGTACCCTCGCCGCGACGCGCTCAAGCCGCATGGACAATGTGTGTTCGTTCAACTGCCGCCCCTTATCACCGTGAAGCCCGACGCCTTGGCCGGACCGGGCGCGATTCTGTCGGGCAATGCCGGGCAATTCAAATGTTTTGCTCAGTAAACCCTCGGCCCGGGTCAAGGCATATGCATCGAGGCAGCCACTGTGGTTACGAGGATATGGGCCGCATTTCGGACGAATGCGGTGGGTCAGTGCCTGTCGTCATGCCTGACCCGACGCATTCGCCACTGTCGTAACCTCCAGCAGCTCCCACAGAGATTGCGGCAGTTGCGGTGGCCTGGTTTACCCAGTCCTTGTGGGAGACGTCGGAGGTTACGACGGCAGCGAATGCAGTGGGTCATTCACCGCTGATGCCTCTGACCCAACACATCCGCCACCGTCGTAAACTCCAGCTACTCCCACAGAAATTGCGGCGGCTAGGGTGGCTTGGTTTACCCAGCCCCTGAGGGAGACGTCGGAGGTCGCGAGGGTGTGGGCCGCAGTTCGGACGAATGCGGTGGGTCAGTGCCTGTCGTCATGCCTGACCCGACGCCTTCGCCACTGTCGTAACCTCCAGCAGCTCCCACAGAAATTGCGGCGGCTGCGGTCGCCTGGTTTACATAGTCCCTTTGGGAGAGGTCGGAGGTTATGAGGATATGGGCCGTATTCCGGACGATTGTAGTGGGTCAGTGTATGTCGTCATGCCTAACCCGACGCCTTCGCCACTGTCGTAACCTCCAGCAGCTCCCACAGAAATTGCGGCAGCTGCGGTGGCCTGGTTTACATCGCCCCTGTGGGAGACGTCGGAGGTTACGACGGCAGCGAATGCGGTGGATCAGTCACCGGTGATGTTACTGCCCCACCGCCTTCGCCACTGTCGTAACCTCCAGTGTTCTGGTCAAGTAATCCCGGACACCGGTTACGGTAATCAAGCTGCCTGCTGCTCCATGGCTATTGGCGACAGGTAGTTGTTGTAGCTGTGGAGCCTGGTTCGGTTGTATCGCATGAAGAAGCTG